>Ga0182749_1000064_pt1 | contig 140613 bp, 113 predicted proteins | sample eDN3rd37CKraftMG_FD_128875 | JGI IMG/M metagenome (GOLD analysis project Ga0182749, IMG submission 128875) | Enriched Miracle-Growth compost microbial communities from Emeryville, California, USA - eDNA 3rd pass 37_C Kraft MG (version 2) (version 2) ...
ACCATACTCGCGACCGAGCGCGCGATCTCGGCGAAGCATGCAGGTGGCATCGATGTGCTGCTCGTCAGCTTCGATGCGGAGCACGACGATCCGCTCGCGCTGAAGCGCATCGTCGATTCGCGCAGGCTCGCCACGCCGCGCTGGACGCTCGCACGCACCGAGCCCGCCGGCGTGCGCAAGCTCGCGGCGGTGCTCGGCATCCGCTACCGCGTGCTGTCCGACGGCGGGTTCAATCACTCGAGCGCGCTGATCCTGCTGGACGCCGAAGGCCGCATCGCCGCGCGCACCGAAACCAGCGGCAGCACTGATCCTGCGTTCATCGCCGCGATCGAGACGGTGCTGGACCCGCCGAAGTAAGCACGATGCGAGCCGGGCTGCGACAACGGCGCGCTTGACTCGCCGCACAGTGAGCCGGATGCTCGGCACGACGCTCCGACGCCGTGCAAACGCCGCCCCCAATGCCGCAGGCAGCGCCCTCCGGATTGCATCTCCTCGTCGTCGATGACGATTCCGAAGTCGCATTGCTGCTGACGCGCTATCTGACAGCGCAGGGATTCCGCGTCACGAGCGCCTCGGACGGGGTTGCGATGCGGGCGGCGCTGGCACGCGAAAACATCGATCTCGTATTGCTGGATCTCGGCCTGCCCGGCGAGGACGGCCTCGACCTGACGCGCTACCTGCGCTCGCACTGGCGCGGGCCGGTGATCATCGTGACCGGGCGCGGCGAGCCCGTCGATCGCGTCGTCGGCCTCGAGCTCGGCGCGGACGACTACGTGACGAAGCCCTTCGACCTGCGCGAGCTGCTCGCGCGCATCCGCAGCGTGCTGCGCCGCACGTCCGGGCACGCGCCGCCGGACGCCGGCTCCGGCGAAGCGTTCGTGTTCGCCGGTTTCCGGCTCGATCCGAGCTCGCGCGAGCTGCGCGATCCGAAGGGCGCCGTCATCGAGCTCACGACCGGCGAATACACTCTCCTGAAGCTGCTCGTGGAGCATCCCAACCGCGTGCTCTCGCGCGACGACTTGATGAGCTGGATGCACGGGCGCGACGCGGGACCCTACGATCGCGCGATCGACGTGCAGATCGGCCGGCTGCGGCGCAAGATCGAGTCCGATCCGTCCGCGCCCGCACTGATCAAGTCCGTGCGCGGCGCGGGATATCTTCTTGCCGCAAAGGTCACGCGCGGATGAGCACGCCGGCGCCCGATGTCTCGACCGGCAACGCGGACCTGTTCCGGGCGCTGTTCGATACGGCGCCCGACGCGATGATCGTGGTCGATCGTGACGGCCGCATCGTGCTTGCCAATCCGCAGGCCGAGCGACTGTTCGGCTATGACGCCGGCGAGCTCGTGGGCCATCTCGTCGAAGTGCTGCTGCCGGAGGCGCTGCGCGGCGCGCACGCGAGGCATCGCGACCGCTACATGGACAGCCCGCGCGTGCGGCCCATGGGCGCCGGCTACGAGCTGATCGGCATACGCAGGAGCGGCGAGCAGTTCCCGGTCGAGATCGGCCTGAGCCCGATCCGCAGCGGCGATTCGATGCTCTTTGCCGCCTCGATCCGCGACATTTCCGAGACGCGCCGCGTGCGCCAGGCGCTGACGCGGGCGCGCCACGACACGTTCGCGGCGCAGATCGGCCGGCTGGCGCTCGAGGCACCGACGTACGAGACCGCCGTCGAGAGCACGCCGGCGCTGATCGCTTCCGCGCTGGAGATCGGCACGGTCGTCGTGCTCTTCGCCGATCCGCGCCGCGCCCGTCTCGTGGTCCGCAGCGAAACCGGCCTGCCGCCGTCGCTGCGCGAAGCGCTGCCGACGGCGCTGCCGCAGGACGTGCTGTTCGCCGAGCTTCCGCGCGAGACGACCGGCGGCGCGACGTTGAAGTCGCTCGACGCCGCGCGCTTTCCGCTGCTGCGCCGCGCGCTCGCGCACGCGGCCTTTCGCGACGCCGCCATCGTGCCGCTGTTCGACCGCTACGAGCCGATGGGCGCGATCGTCGCGCTCTCGAAGAAGGAGGACACGTTCGAGCGCGACGCGCTGCATTTTCTCCAGTCCGTCGCCAATATCCTTGCTGCGGCAATCCAGCGCAGCCGCAGCGAGGAGCAGCTTGCGCACTCGCAGCGGCTCGACGCCATCGGCCAGCTGACCGGCGGCATCGCGCACGATTTCAACAACCTGCTGACCGTGGTCTCCGGCAACCTGCAGCTGCTGGAAGCCGAACTCGCCGACCATCCCGGTCATCGCGACATCATCGACAGCGCGTTGCGCGCCGTGGACCGCGGCGCGGCGCTGACGCGCAAGCTGCTCGCGTTCGCGCGTCGCCAGCGGCTGATGCCGCGCGAAATCGCGCCCGCGCAGCTTCTTTCCGATCTCAGGCAGATGCTGCAGCGCACGCTCGGGGAGCGGGTCGCGATCACGGTCGAATGCGCGGACGATCTGCCGCCGGTGTTTGCCGATCCGGGCGAGCTGGATGCGGCGCTGATCAATCTCGCGCTGAACGCGCGCGACGCGATGCCGCGCGGCGGCCATCTCAGGATATCGGCCGAGCGCAGCGAGCACGCAGGCGACGGCGAGCTCGATCCCGGCACGTACGTGGTGTTCAGGGTCGCCGACACCGGCACCGGCATGACGCCCGAAGTGCTGGCGCGTGCGCTGGAGCCGTTCTTCACGACGAAGGAATCCGGCAAGGGCAACGGCCTCGGTCTCAGCATGGTCTACGGCTTCGTCAAGCAATCAGGCGGACGCGTGTCGATCGAGAGCGCCGTCGGAGCCGGCACGCGAGTCGATTTGTACCTGCCCGCGCACGCCGGCGCTCAAGCGGCGGGAGTGGCATCGGCGGGCACGGCATCGGTGCGCGAAGGCCGCGAATCGATTCTCGTCGTCGAGGACGAGCAGGACGTGCGCAGGATCGCTGTCGCGTTCCTGCGCTCGCTCGGCTACACGACCTATGAAGCCGAGAGCGCCGAGCGCGCGCTCGATCTCCTTTCGGAGCATGCGGACATCGCGTTGCTCTTCTCCGACATCGTCCTCGGCAGCGGCATGACCGGCTACGAGCTCGTGCGCGAGGCGCGCAAGCGGCGACCCGACCTCCCGGCGCTGCTGACCTCGGGCTACGACCGGGCCGGCGGCGAGCACGACGACGCGCCGCTGCCCGACGTCGACGTGGTACGCAAGCCGTACCGGCGCGAGCAGCTCGCGAGCGCCGTGCGGAAGGCGTTCGGCGACGGCGCTTCGTAAGGCCTGCTTGCGCGACGGGTGCGGACGTCAGTGGACGGCGATCGATCCGCTCGCGAGGCCGACGAGCAGGTCCGGATCGAGAACCTTGATCTCGCGGCGCAGCACCGCGATGCAGCCGGCGTCCTGCAGATGCGACAGCGCACGACTCACGGTCTCGTGCTTGAGCGCGAGATAGCTCGCCATGTCCGAGCGGCTCATGCGCAGGATGAAATGACGGTCGCTGAAGCCGAGCGCCTTGCAGCGGCCGGCGATATCGACGAGGAACGCCGCAACGCGCTGCTCGGCCGACAGCGTGCCCAGGGCGAGCATCCAGGCGCGGTCGCGGCGGATCTCCTCGGCCATGGCCGCGGTGAAGCGCGCGTGCAGGTCCGGCAGGCCGAACAACGCGTTCAGCACCGGCGGATACGGCAGCTCCCAGACCTCGCCGTCCTCGAGCGCGACGGCGTCGCATGCGTAGACGGACAGGCCGATCGATTCGACACCGATCAGGTCGCCGCGCATGCGGAAGCCCGTGACCTGCTCGCGGCCGTCGTCCGAAAGCTCGGCGGTCTTGAAGCATCCGACGTGGACGAGATACAGCGCATGGAATGGCTGGCCTGCGCGGTAGATCGACTGTCCCGCTTTCACCTTGCGGCGAAGCACGGGCACGTGCTCGCGCAGCCGCTCGATGTCGAATCCGGCGCGCGCCGGCGGCTGGGCCATGGGCCGTTCACGGAACGACACCGTCGCGGGCGCATGGGCAGGCATAGAAATGGCGCTCATCGTCTCGTCCTCGCAATGATCTGCTGCGAGGAGACGTTAGAAAGTGCACGGCACGCGACGACGACGGAACGGCAACCGTTTGTAACGGCGTGTAACAACGCCGCGCAGGCCGCGGAGCCGCACGGCGCGGGCAAACGTTCGCCGGGGGCTCAGTGGCGCATGAACACCGGAATGCGGGCGTGCGACAGCACGTGGCGCGTGGCACCGCCGAGCGCCCATTCGCTGAAGCGCGTCCGGCCGTAGGCGCCCATGACGAGCAGGCTGGCGCGGACCTTGTCCGCGGTTTCGAGCAGCGCCTCGCCAGCGTGTGCGTCGTCGGCGTCGATGCCGCGTTCGTCGAACGCGATTCCGTGCCGCGCGAGGTGCGCATCGATTTCGAAAGGCGGCTTCCAGGTGATGTCGGGGAACGCGTTGCGCTGCTCGCCGCGCAGTAGCACGACACGTTCGGCGCGCTGCAACAGCGGAACCGCCGCGTGGATCGCGCGCACGGCTTCCGGCGCGCCATTCCAGGCGAGCGCGACGCAGTCGAGCTTCGCCTCGCGCATGCCGGCCGGCACGGCGATGGTCGGCAGATGCGAGGTCAGAACCAGCGTCGCGACATCAGAGGGCGAACCCCAGCTGCCCTCGTCATCGATGCCGAGCACGAGCAGGTCGTGCCAGGTCCCGACCTGTGAGAGCACGTCTGGCAGGTAGCCTTCGGCCACGTGCCAGGACGGGCGCGGCACGCCGAGCGCCCTCGCCCACTGCACGAACGGCTCGTGCGTCGCCGCCGCCTCCGCTTCGAGCGCGCGTGCGTTGCGGAAGATCGCGTCGATCAACTCCGGCGCGCTGTGGCGCGGCGCGGTGTACAACGGCGACGGATAGACGTAGGCGCCGGTCAGGGACGCGTCCAGCATCGCCGCGAGGCGCCCCGCGTATTCGACCGCGGGTTTCCAGGGTCGGCGGAAATCGTCCGTGTAGACGAGAATGTCCTGCATGGTCGCCTCCGGTTCGAGCTGCGCGATTCCGGCTTCACGATAGCGAGGGCGCGCGCACGAGGGCCTGATCTGCGTCAACTCGGCACGATCGCCACCACCTCGAAGCTCAATCCAGCTTCAGCGTCTCGCCCTGCGCGGGCGCGACGCATTCGATGCCGCGCGCCAGGATTTCCGCCTGGAGTGCCGGAATGCCCCGATCGGCTTCGCCATGGACGAGCACGACCCTTTCCGGTGCCGCATGCCCGAGCCAGCGCAGCAGGTCGCGCTGGCCGGCATGAGCGGAAAAGCCGTTGATCGTCCAGAGCCGTGCGCGCACACGCACGTCCTCGCCGAGAATGCGCACGGTCTCCGCGCCGTCGATGATCCGGCGCGCGAGCGTTCCCTGCACGGCATAACCGACGAAGATCACGCCGGCGTTCTTGCGCCAGATGTTGTGGCGCAGGTGATGGCGCACGCGCCCGCCCGTGCACATGCCCGACCCGGCGAGGATGACGGCGCCGCCCTTGATGCGGTTGAGCGCCATCGAGTCGGCCGCTTCGCGCGTGAAGCGCAGCGTCGGCAAGCCGAACAGGTCGGTGCCCTCCGCGAGCCGCTGCCGGGCCGCGCCGCCGAGATACTCGGGATAACGCGCGAAGATTTCGGTCGCCGAGATCGCCATCGGCGAGTCGAGGTACACCTGCAGGTTGGACGGCAGCAGGCCATCGCGGACGCCGTCGGCGAAGTGGTACAGGATTTCCTGCGCACGTTCGAGCGCGAACGTCGGGATGACGACGTTGCCGCCGTGCTCGATGCGGTCGGCCACGGCGCCGACAAGCTCGGCAACACTGTCGGCCGTCGAGCGGTGGTCGCGGTTGCCGTAGGTCGCCTCCATGACGACGACGTCCGCCGCGGGCGGCGGTCCGGCGTCCCGCAGCAGCGGACGGCCGGGATTGCCGATGTCGCCCGAAAACACGATGCGGCGGCGTGTGCCGCCCTTGCCCGCCTCCACCAGAATCGAGGCCGAGCCGAGCATGTGCCCCGCATCCGTGAAACGCACGGAGAGGCCGGGCGCGAGCTCGATGTCCTGCCCGTATTCGGCGCGGCGCCCGAAGAAGTCCATCGCATGGAACGCGTCAGCGATCGTGTAGAGCGGCGGCGACGAGACGCGGAAATGGCGCGAGTGCGCTCTCGATTCCTCCTCCTGCAGCGAGGCGGCGTCCGTCAGGACGAGACGCGCGAGCTCGCGCGTCGGCGCCGTCGCGATGATCTCGCCGCGAAAGCCGGCGCGCACGAGCCGCGGAATTCGGCCGCAGTGGTCGAGGTGCGCGTGCGTCAGCAGCACGAAATCGATCGACGCGGCATCGAAAGGAAACGCGAGCGCGTTCTCCCGCTCGACCGCGTCGCTGCCCTGGAACAGGCCGCAGTCGATCAGCAGCCTGCGTCCGGCGCACTCGAGCAGATGACACGAGCCGGTGACCTCCCTTGCGGCGCCGTGGCAGGTCAGCGAGATCATCGGCGGGCGTGGAAAGCGCGACGCATGGCGCCACGGTACCGGCGCGTCAGGCGCGGCGCTTGATCGATGTCAACCGTCGCGCAATGCGTCAGCGCATGGTACCGACGCGCGCGCGGCGCCGGATGCGCAGCGGCGTCCGGATGACATGGATCAACTTGCGGCAGCCGGCGCCGCAGCAGACTGCATGCGCATTCCACGGAGGTTCGATCATGGGCAGGACCGGAAAGCGCACCTCATCGCGGGGTTCGGGCACTCGACGTCCGACGGCCGCGGCACGAAACCCGTCGTCGCGCAGCCGCACGCGGACCAGGCCGTCGAAGCCCGCGCGCGCCGCCCGCAACGCAGCGAAGTCGGCGCCGTCACGCGCACCACGTGCCGCGCCGGCGAATGCGCTGGTACCCGCTGGCCCCTCGCGCGATGCGCCGCACTGGACCGAAACGCTGCTCGACGGCACGCGCGTCATCATCCGACCGATACGCAGGGAAGACGCCGCCCTCGAGCGCGCCTTCCTCCGCCGACTCTCGCCGGAATCGCGGCGGCTGCGCTTCCTCGGCCAGGTGAGCGAAGCCGGCGACGACCTGATCCGGACGCTGACCGACATCGACTACCGGCGCGACATGGCCTTCATCGCGCTCGTTCACCGCGGCGGCGAGAAACGCGTCATCGGCGTCGCCCGGTACAGCGCCGACGACCAGCGCGCTGTCTGCGAATGCGCGGTAACGGTCGCGGACGAATGGCGCAACCGGGGCCTCGCCGTTGCGCTGATGCGCCACCTGATCGAAGTGGCGCGCTCGCGCGGCATGCGCTCGATGTTCTCGGTCGACGAAGCCGACAACGCGGCCATGCGCGAGCTGGCGAAGTTCCTCGGCTTCCGGCGCACGCGCGATCCCGATGACGCGTCGCAGGTCATCCACATTCTGACCCTGCAGTGAAATGCTCGACGTCCTTGCCTACTGCAGCGACGTGAAGGTCTTGACGCCCGGCGTGCGCTACGCGACCGAGCTCGCGGCCAGCCTCGGCGCGGCGCTGACCGCCGTGCATGTCGCGCCGCCGCTGCCGCGGCACGAACCCGCGGGCGTGCCGCCGTCGCTGATGGCCGAGCTGGTCGCGCACGCGCAGGAGGAAATCGGCACGGCCGTGCACGCCGGTGCGCGCTTCGACGCCTGGGCGCGCAGCCTCGGCGTCGCATCGGCGAAATGGCACGTGGCGCTCGGCGATCCTGCCGATGTGCTCGGCATCGCCGGCAACTGGCACGACGTGATCGTCGTCGACCGCAGGATCTGCGACCGCCACGACACCAGCGACCTGATCCGCGACGTGCTGCTCGCCGGCTTCGTCTGCATCGCCGTGCCGGACGGCGGCTACTCCATGACGCGCTTCGACCGTGTCGCGATCGCCTACGACGGCTCGCTCGCCTGCATCCGCGCGCTGCGCGCCGCGATGCCCCTGTTGCAGCGCGCATCGCACGTGCTGCTGCTGGACGTGACGACGGCGAACGGCGATTCCGAATCCGCCGTGACGTTCGCGTTCGATCCGGTCGGCCATCTCGCCGAGCGCGGCATCGCCGTCGAGCGCAGCGCGATCGAGCGCGAGGCGGTTTCGCCTGCGCGAGCGGTGCTGGATGCCGTTTCGGTCAACCGCGCCGACATGCTGGTGTCCGGCGCACGCGGCAAGCGCCGGCCGGGCGACAGCCGGCTGCATGAGATTCCACGTTATTTCCTCGATTACGCCGGCGTTCCGCTGCTGATGGCGCACTGAATGCCCGACATCGATTTCGCGCAGGGATTGAGCTCGTCCGAGGCACGGCGCCGGCTGTGCCGATTCGGTGCCAACGAATTGCCGCGCGCTCCGCGCCGAGGCATCGCCCGCATCCTGAAGGGCGTGCTGCGGGAGCCGATGTTCACGCTGCTCGCGCTTGCCGCGGCCGTCTATCTCGCCATCGGCGGCGTCGGCGAAGGCCTGCTGATGACGGCGTTCGCGGGACTTTCGATCCTGCTCGTCGTCGCGCAGGAGCGGCGCAGCGAAAACGCGCTGGAAACGCTGCGCGCCCTGGCGGCGCCGGCGGCGCGCGTCCTGCGTGACGGACGCGAGCAGCGCGTTCCCGCACGCGACGTCGTGCCCGGCGACCTGCTTCTGATCGCCGCCGGCGAGCGCATTGCCGCCGACGCCGTGCTGCGCCGCGCGGAGGGCATCGGCGTCGACGAGTCACTGCTCACGGGCGAATCGCTGCCGGTGGCCAAACGGGCGGAAGATGCGACGGTCGCATCCGGGGATGGCAGCACGCTCGTGCATGCGGGCACGCTGGTGGCGACGGGCCGGGGCGTGGCCGAAGTGATCCGCACCGGTTCCAGCACCGAAGCGGGGCGCATCGGTGCATCGCTCGCCTCGATCGAGGTCGAACCGACGCTCCTGCAACGCTCGTTCGGCCGCCTGGTCGCTGCCTTCGGAGCGCTCGCGTTTTTTGCAAGTGCGATTGCCGTTCTGCTTTACGGCCTGATCGAGGGAGACTGGCTGCAAGGCACGCTGACCGGCATCGCGCTCGGCATGTCTGCCCTGCCGGAGGAATTCCCGATGATCCTCGTCGTGTTCGTCGCCCTCGGGGCGCGGCGGCTGGCGAAGCTGCGCGTCCTCGCTCGGCGCACGGCGGTCATCGAGACATTGGGCGCCTGCAGCATGCTCTGTCTCGACAAGACAGGCACGCTGACCGAAAACCGCATGCGCGTTTCGGCGCTCGCGATCGATGGCGATTGGCGCCGCGTCGCCGAGGGTACGGTGCTGCCGCAGAGATTCGCCGAGCTGATCGCATGCTCTGCGAACGCGTCGGCGCGTACCTCGAACGATCCAATGGACGAGGCCGTGCACCGCCTCGCGGCTCGCGTGGGTGACTTGGCCGGTTTTCGTATCGAGGACGGCGTGCCTGCTCGCGAGTACGGGTGGACGCAGCAGCGCCCCGTCGTCATCCGTGTCTGGCGCGGCGCGAGCGGCGACTTGCACGCATGTGCGAAAGGTGCGCCCGAAGCGATTCTCGACCTCTGCGGCGCCGACGACCCCGGGCGTGCCGATGTGCTCGCACGTGTCGAGCGGGAAGCAGCCGCAGGCGGACGCGTGCTCGCGGTGGCGACGGCCCGGCTCGCCGCTCGCGAGCTGCCGGCCGATCCTCGCGAGCTCGGGCTCAGGCTTGCGGGCCTGCTTGCGTTCGTCGATCCGCTACGCCCGAGCGCCAGAGATGCGATCGCCGCCGCGCGCCGGGCCGGGGTATCGGTCGTGATGATCACCGGCGACTATCCCGCGACCGCCGCCGCGATCGCGCGCGAGGCCGGCATCGACATCGCCGCGCCGCCGATCAGCGGCGCCGAAATCGCGGCAGCAAGCGACGATCGCCTGCGCCGCATCGTGCGGAGCGCACGCGTGTTCGCGCGCGTGCAGCCCGAACAGAAGCTCAGGCTGGTGCGGGCGTTCAAGGAAAACGGCGAAGTCGTCGCCATGACTGGCGACGGCGTCAACGACGCACCGGCGCTGAAAGCCGCGCACATCGGCCTCGCCATGGGCGCGCGCGGCACCGACGTCGCGCGCGAGGCGGCCTCGATCGTGCTGCTCGAAGACGATCTCGGTCATCTCGTGGCCGGCATCGAGACAGGCCGGCGCATCTTCGACAACCTGCGCAAGGCTTCGATCTACATCGCCGCAATTCACATTCCGATCTGCGGCCTGACGCTGCTGCCGCTGCTGCTCGGCATGCCCGCGCTGCTGCTGCCGGTGCACGTGGTCCTGATCGAGATGGTGATCGATCCGATCTGCGCGATCGCGTTCGAGAACGAACCCGTCGAACCGGGCACGATGGAGCGCCCGCCACGGAATCCGCGCGATCCGCTGCTCGGCTGGCCGCAGCTTGCCGTCGCTGCCGTGCAGGGCCTTCTTCTGCTGGGCGCGTGCCTCGCGTTCTACGGCGGCGCGTTGTCCGCCGGGGCCGACGCCGACGGTGCGCGCGCTCTCGCCTTCGTGGTGCTCACGGCGGGCAACCTGACGCTGATCCGCGTCAGCGCGACCCGCGGCGCCACGCTGAAAGGTTTCCTCGCGCCGGGTCATGAGGCGTACTGGTTCATCGCCGCGCTGGCGTCGGCCGCCACGGCAGCGTGCCTGCTCTTGCCCGTGCTCGAGCGCCTCTTCCGGTTCAGGACGCCCGAAGCCATGCCGCTGGCGCTCGCCATCGCGATCGGCATGGTGTCCGCGCTGTCGTTCGACATCGCGAAGCTCCTACCCGCCGTGCAGCACGTGCTCGGCCGCGTGCCGGCCCCGCCCACCCCACGAAACGAGGACGACCATGAAACTTCTGTTCGCGTCTGACGGCAGCAAATGCTCCGATCGCGCCGCCCGCTATCTGTCAGGACCGCTCCGCAAGCACATCCCCGACCTTCGCGTCACGCTCTTCCACGTCGATGCGCCGATGCTGGATCGCGTCGCGGCCGCGCTCGGCGAGCGCCGCGTCGCCGAGATCCATCGCGAAAACAGCGAGGCGTGTTTGAAAGACGCGCGGCGGCGCCTGAAACGCGCGGGACTTCCGTTCGACGAAGCGTACACGGCGGGCAACGCCGCGCTCTGCATCGCGCGCCGCGCCGTCGAGGGCAGATACGATCTGGTGCTGATGGGATCGCACGGCCGCACGGCACTCAAGAACGTGCTGCTCGGATCCGTGACGGCGCGTGTGCTGTCGGAATGCAAGGTTCCCGTCCTCGTCGTGCACTAGCGCGCCGCACACCGGGCCCGGGCGAAGCGCGGTATGCTCCGCCCGTCGCCGGAGACGGAGACCGACGTGCAGTACATCGAGAACCGCACCTACGACGAGCTGGCCATCGGCGACAGCGCCGAGCTGGTGCGCACCCTGCGCAGGAAGGACATCGAGCTGTTCGCGGTTCTCTCGGGCGACGTCAATCCGGCCCACGTCGACGACGACTTCGCGCGCTCGGACGCGTTCCACAAGGTCATCGCGCACGGCATGTGGGGCGGCGCGCTGATCTCCGCCGTGCTCGGCACCGAGCTGCCGGGCCCCGGCACGATCTATCTCGACCAGACGCTGCACTTCCGAAAACCGGTCGGCGTCGGCGACACGGTCACGGTGCGCGTGACGGTGCAGGAAAAACGCGGCGACAACCGCGTGCTGCTCACCTGCCGGTGTATCAATCAGGCCGGCGAAACCGTCGTCGAAGGCGAGGCGCTCGTGCTGGCGCCGACGGCGAAGGTCAGGCGGCCGCGGGCGCTGCTGCCCGAGGTCCATCTGCACGAGCAGGGAGCGCGCTACCGCCAGCTGATCGACGCGACGCGCTCGATCGAGCCGCTTCGGACCGCCGTCGTGCATCCTTGCGACGAGCTTTCGCTGGCGGGTGCGCTGGAGGCGAAGAGCCAGGGCCTGATCGAGCCGGTGCTGGTCGGGCCTGAGGCGAAGGTGCGGCGTGCGGCCGCCGCGGCGGGCCGCTCGCTCGATGGCATCAAGCTCGTCGACGTGCCGCACAGCCATGCGGCTGCCGCGCGCGCGGTCGAGCTCGCGCGCACGGGCGAAGTGCGCGCGCTGATGAAAGGCGCGCTGCACACGGACGAGCTGATGTCCGCCGCCGTGGATGCCGCGAGCGGCCTTCGCACCGAGCGGCGCATGAGCCACGTGTTCGCGCTGGACGTGCCGACATATCCGAAGCCGCTCTTCATCACCGACGCCGCGATCAACATCGAGCCCGATCTCGAGACCAAGCGAGACATCGTGCAGAACGCGATCGACCTCGTGCATGCGATCGCGATCGCCGCGCCGAAGGTGGCGATTCTTTCCGCTGTCGAGACCGTGTACCCGAAGATCCGGTCGACCGTGGAAGCCGCCGCGCTCTGCAAGATGGTCGATCGCGGCCAGATCACGGGTGGCGTCGTCGACGGGCCGCTCGCGTTTGACAACGCGATCTCGCGCAAGGCTGCGGCGACGAAATCGATCGCCTCGCCCGTTGCCGGCGACGCGGACATCCTCGTCGTGCCGGACCTGGAATCGGGCAACATGCTGGCCAAGCAGCTCATCTACCTCTCCGGCGCTGAAGCCGCCGGCATCGTGCTCGGCGCGCGCGTGCCCATCGTGCTGACCAGCCGCTCGGACGGCGTGCTGTCGCGGCTCGCCTCATGCGCTCTCGCCGTCCTGCTCGAGCGCCACCGTCGCGTACCGGCATGACGGACGCGGTGCTCGCTCTCAACGTCGGCTCGTCGAGCGTCAAGTTCGGCCTCTATGCAACGCCCGCGCTCGACCCGCTCTGCCGTGGCGTCGTCGAAAACATCGGCTCGGCGCGCGCCGCGCTGAAGACGTCCGGCACGCGCGGCGCCGATCTCGCGGGCGCGGCGCCCGGCTCCGACCACGCTTCCGCCACGGCGTGGCTGCTCGACCTCATCGCCGAGCGCATGCCGGATATCGCGTTGCGCGCGGCGGGCCATCGTGTCGTCCACGGCGGCAGCGACTTCGCGGATCCGGTACGCATCGACGATCGCGTGCTCGCCGCGCTGGAGCGTCTCATCCCGCTCGCGCCCAGCCATCAGCCGCAGAATCTCTCCGCGATCCGCGCCGTCGCGCGCGCCGCGCCGCGCCTGCCGCAGGTGGCCTGCTTCGACACCGCGTTCCACCGCACGCAGCCCGCGCATGCGCAGCGCTTCGCGCTGCCGCGGGCGCTATCCGAAGAAGGCATCATCCGCTACGGATTCCACGGCCTCTCGTACGAGTACCTCGCCGGCGCACTGCCCGCGTTTGCCGGCGCACGCGCGGACGGGCGCGTGATCATCGCGCACCTCGGCCACGGCGCGAGCCTCTGCGCGCTCCTCAAGCGTCGCAGCATCGCGACGACCATGGGCTTCAGCGCGCTCGACGGGCTGGTGATGGGCCGGCGCTGCGGCGCGATCGATCCCGGCGTCCTCCTGTATCTCCTGGAACAGAAGCGGATGACGCCGGCCGCGGTGTCCAATCTCCTCTACGACCGCAGCGGCCTCCTCGGCGTGTCCGGCATCAGTGACGATCTGCGCGCGCTCGAGCGGGACGGCGGCACGCAGGCCGAGGAAGCGATGGATCTTTTCGCCTATCGCGCCGCGCGCGAGATCGGCTCGCTGGCCGCGGCGCTCGGCGGCCTGGACGTGCTCGTCTTCAGCGCCGGCATCGGTGAGCACTCGCCGACGATGCGTGCGCGCATCGCGGGTTACTCGTCCTGGCTCGGCATCGCGCTCGACGCCGAGGCGAATGCGGCGAACGCGCTGCGCATCGGCAGTGCGGGATCAGCGGTCGACGTTCTCATGATTCCGACCGACGAGGAAATCGTCATCGCGCGCGCGGCGGCTGGCTTGCTGGCGCGGTCCGGCTAGGCTGGCGCGCACCCGCTTGCCTCAAGGCAGGCGGATGCAACGCGATCGGCAACTTGGCGCGTTACGGATCGAAGCCGCTCGTGAAGACCGGGTCCGCGGGGCCCTCGTCCGGCTCGCGCACACAGTCGTACGTGAGGTCGATCGGCGGGTCGGCCGCAACGACTTCGAAGGCGGTGACCTCGATGCCTCTGAGCGAGTGCGAATCGATCGACAGCTCGTCCCACGAGTGTGTCGTGTACAGGTCGGACTCGGCGGTCAATGGAACGTTGCCGCCGTCGGCGAGGAACATGCCGTATTTCTTCAGCGTCCGCAGCAGCACCTTGACCGCCTCGTTGTTCGTGAACGCATCGATGTCGAAATCGGCCCTGAGCCTGAAATGCGATCCGTACGGAATCGAGTACGGCGCGGTAGCCGTCGGCCCGCCGGCGTGCGTGGCGGGATGGACGTATTCGCCGGCGGTGATGCGGTTGTTCGGCAGGATGAAACGGATCGCGTGCCCGATGTCGCCGCCGCTCTGGATCGCGTTGTAGATCTCGTCCGCGTTGAACATCAGCGCGGAAATCGGATAACCCGCGGCGTCGGCGCTGCCGCATTGCTCGCCTCGTCCTTCCGGCGGATACACGCGTGTGAGATCCCATTTGACCGCGCACTGCGACTGCAACCCGCTGCCGACGACGTTGCTGTGATACGACTCGTACAGCGTATTACCGGCAACGACGAGCAGATGGCAATCCTCGCCTTCGTTGTCGCAGGAATAATCGTCCGATCCTTCGATCGCGCCATCCGGAGGCAGCGGGAACGGAATCGTTCCCGGCGCGTCGCAATCGGGGACATAATATTCGTCGTAGGGATATCCCACGACATCGACCATCGGCGTCGATGCGTCCGCGTGCAGCACGGACATCGAAAAATCGATCTGGAAATTGCTGCTTCCGGTGCCCCAGCCGCCTTTCGACTGCAGCCACGCGACCATCTGATCCGAATCAGGATGCTTCAGCGATGGCGCGCTGACATCCTGGTTCCATATCGCGCCCGGCGGAAACTTCGGCAGCGGCGCGGCAACGGCATTCAGGGAAAATACCGAGAAAACCAGCGCAAGATTAAGGTATTTCACGAGCAGACCCACCAGCAAATAAGCGTGGTTCGAGGCTAGCTCGGCGCGTGATTCAAATCGTTGGTTTAATGCAAAACCCGGCCCGCATATTCGAATAATGCGAATGCCGTCACGAAAATCACCAGACGAGGTCGTCCGGCACGTCGTCTTCGGCACTCGCCTCGTGCGGATCGCAGAGCAGGACGAGCGCGTCCGGATCGATGTCGCGCGCGGCTTTGGCGATGTCGGCGTCGACGAGGAGATAGCGCCCGGCGAGCTGCACGATGCCCAGCTCACCGCCGTTCAGGCGCGGCAACTGCTCGGCCGTGACGTAGATGCGCCGGATCTTGTTCGCGTGCGGGAAATGGCGCGGAATGTCCGCCTCCGCGGCGTTCCGGGCCTTGCCGTTCAGCAACGCGGCGAGGCGCTGGCGCCGCTCCTTCTTCTCTCGCGCACGCTGTTCGGCCTCGCGCTGCGCGCGCTCGCGCTCGGCGCGCTCGGTGTTCGCGCGAAGCGCGTAGGCCTTGGCAAGGTCGATCTCGGGCCGATCACGCTTGCCTTGCGGAGCGCGTTCGGGCTTTCCCGGCTTCGTGCGGGCCTCGGCCTTGAGCCTGGCGGCCAGACCGCTTTTCAGCAGTTGATCGCGCAGCGATTCGGACATGGGCGGTCGATCCTGAATGCGCCGCGGAACGGCGCCGTTGCGGTGTCGTCAATAATGCGGCGGCGGCGGCTCCTCGCGCACGTCGTGGCCGAGCGCCGTGCGCACGCCGGTCAGCTCGGTACGCAGGCGCTCGATGGCGAGACGAAGATCCTGCAAGGCGCGGTCGTGGCCGGACACGGTGGCGTTGAGCGTCGCCAGCGTGTCTTCGACGAACGCGAGCCGCACTTCAAGCTCGGTCAGGCGGTCTTCGAGCGTGGCAGCCATGCGGTGTCTTCAGCCCGGGAGCCGCTCCACGAGATGGCGCCCGTGCCGCGCGCCGGTCAGGCCCTTGGCCTCGCGCTCGGCCAGCGCGAAGTCGGCAGCGGCCATTTCCCGCACAAGCTCATCGAAGCTCGTCTTCGGCGTCCAGCCGAGCTGCTGCTTGGCGAACGAGGCGTCACCGAGCAGCGTGTCGACCTCGGCCGGCCGGTAGTACTGCGGGTGGATACGCACGATGACATCGCCGGGCTTGATCTTCGCGCCAGGCTTCGCCGAGCTCGCGACGACGGCATGCTCGCTCGCGCCCTTGCCGCGGAACTCGAGCTCGACGCCCATCTCGCGCGCAGCCAGCGTGACGAAGTCGCGAACCGAGTGCTGGATGCCGGTCGCGATGACGTAGTCGCGCGGCTCGTCCTGCTGCAGGATCAGCCACTGTGCCTCGACGAAATCGCGCGCGTGGCCCCAGTCGCGTCGCGCGTCGAGATTGCCGAGATAGAGGCAGTGCTGCTGCCCGTGGATCACGCGCGCGAGCGCACGCGTGATCTTGCGCGTGACGAACGTCTCGCCGCGGATCGGCGATTCGTGGTTGAACAGGATGCCGTTGCAGCCGTAGATGCCGTACGCCTCGCGGTAATTCACGGTGATCCAGTACGCGTACAGCTTCGCGACGCCGTACGGCGAGCGCGGATGAAACGGCGTCGTCTCCCGCTGCGGCGTCTCGCGCACGAGGCCGTAGAGCTCGGACGTCGACGCCTGATAGAACCGGCAGCGGTCGGCGAGCCCAAGCGTGCGCATCGCTTCGAGAATGCGCAGCGTGCCGAGGCCGTCTGCGTTCGCCGTGTACTCGGGTTCCTCGAACGAGACCGCGACGTGGCTCTGCGCGGCGAGGTTGTAGATTTCGTCGGGCCGCACCTGCTGGATGATGCGCAGCAGGCTCAGCGAATCGGTGAGATCGCCATAGTGCAGATGGATGCCGGGCTGCGAATCGTCGAGCTCGTGATACAGGTGATCGATGCGCTCGGTGTTGAACGATGACGCGCGGCGCTTGATGCCGTGCACCTCGTAGCCTTTGGCGAGCAGGAGCTCGGCGAGGTAGGCGCCGTCCTGGCCGGTGATTCCCGTGACGAGTGCGCGTTTGCTTTCCATCGATCCCTGGTGCTGGACGGCGTGGAGGTGGGATGTTAGCTCAAGCGGCGCTCGCGGCGAGCGTCAGACCGTGACGACGCTGCGTCCGCGGCCGATGCCGTAGTACGCGATGCCGGCCGCTTCGATCGCCCTGGGCTCGAAGATGTTGCGGCCGTCGAAGATCACGCGCTCCCGGAGCGACGCGCGCACGCGCTCGAGGTCGGGACTGCGGAATTCCTTCCATTCGGTGACCACGACCAGCGCGTCGGCGCCCTCGAGCGCGGCGTACGGCTCGTCGCACAGAAGGAAATCGGTGCGCTCGCCGTAGAGGCGGCGCGCCTCGGCCGTCGCTTCAGGGTCGTAGGCGCGGACGCGGACGCCGGCGCTCCAGAGCGCTTCCAGCAGCGTGCGGCTCGGCGCCTCGCGCATGTCGTCGGTGTTCGGCTTGAACGCGAGGCCCCACAGCGCGATCGTGCGGCCGGCGAGCCCGCTGCCGAAGTGGCGCTCGATCAGGGCGAACAGCTTCTGCTTCTGCGCGGCGTTGACGGCCTCGACTGCGTCGAGCAGGCGCGGCTCGTGGCCGTGCGCGCGCGAGGTGTACGCGAGCGCCTTGACGTCCTTCGGAAAGCACGAGCCGCCGTAGCCCGCGCCGGGATAGATGAAGTGGTAGCCGATGCGCGGATCCGAGCCGATGCCGCGCCGCACCTGCTCGACGTCGGCGCCGACCTGCTCGGCGATGTTGGCGATCTCGTTCATGAAGCTGATCTTGGTCGCCAGCATCGCGTTCGCCGCGTACTTGGTCAGCTCGGCCGAGCGCACGTCCATCTGCACGATGCGCTCGTGGTTGCGGTTGAACGGCGCGTACAGCGTCTTCAGCGCGTCCACCGCGTGCTGGCTGTCGGCGCCGATGATGATGCGGTCGGGGCGCATGCAGTCCTGCACCGCATCGCCTTCCTTGAGGAATTCGGGATTGGAGACGACGTCGAACGCGATGTCGACGCCGCGTACCGCGAGCTCGCCCGCGACCGCCGCGCGCACGGAATCGGCGGTGCCGACCGGAACGGTGGACTTGTTGACGATGACGACGGGTTTCGTCATCGCGCGCCCGATCGTGCGGGCGACTTCGAGCACGTGCGTCAGATCGGCGCTGCCATCCTCGTCGGGCGGCGTGCCCACCGCGATGAAGACGATCTGCGCGTGCGCCATCGCTGCCGCGGCATCGGTGGTGAACCTGAGGCGGCCGCTGCGGCGGTTCGCCTTGACGAGCGGCTCGAGGCCGGGTTCGTAGATCGGAATCTCGCCGCGCTCGAGGCGCGCGATCTTGTCGGCGTCGACATCGACGCAGACGACGTCATTGCCGACTTCGGCGAGGCAGGTTCCGGTCACGAGGCCGACATAGCCGGTGCCGAAGATCGTCACGCGCATTCGCGACATTCTCCGTCAGACGCGGCCGCCGCGGCCGCTCGGTGATTTCGGTGAAACGCATAAACGAAAGGCGCGCCGGAACCCGGCGCGCCTCGTTTCGTTGCCGCGCCGGATTACTTCTTCTTGCTGGCGTCGGCGTCCTTCTTGCCCGTCGCCGCCGCGGGCTTGGCGGCAGCCTTCGCCGCCGCGTCCTCGATGCCGAGCAGCTCGACCTCGAAGATCAGCGTCGCGTTCGGGCCGATCGGGCCCGGCGCGTTCTCGCCGTAGGCGAGCTCGGCCGGCACGTAGAACTTGTACTTCGAGCCGACTGGCATCAGCTGCAGGCCTTCGCTCCAGCCCTTGATCACGCCGTTCAGCGGGAACGTCGCCGGCTGGCCGCGATCGTAGGAGCTGTCGAACTTGGTGCCGTCGATCTTCGTGCCGAGGTAGTTGACCTTGACCGTGTCGGTCGCCTTCGGCTTCGGGCCGGTGCCTTCCTTCTCGACTTCGTACTGGAGCCCGGAAGCAGTCGTCTTCACGCCCGGCTTCGTCTTGTTCTTGGCGAGGAACGCGGCGCCTTCGGTCTTGTTCTTCTCGGCGGCCTCCTTCTGCTCGGCGACGCGCTTGGCCTGCATCTGCTGCATGTAGGCCTGGCGCACCTGCAGGGCTTCTTCCTGCGTCATCGTGGTCTTCTCGCCCTTCAGCGTCGCCTCGAGCGCCTGCTCGACCACCTTGATGTCGATGTCGTCCTTGATCTGCATCAGGCCGCGGCCGATATCCATGCCGACCATGTAGCTGACCTTGTTCTTGTCGATCGGCACGGCCGGCTTGTCGCTGGACGCGGCGGCTGCCGCCGGCTTCTTGGCCGGTTCGTCAGCGGCGCTGGCGACACCGAACACGGCTGCGAGCGCGGCCGCAAGAAGAGTCTGTTGCACGAAACGTGTCATGGTGGCTCCTGGGGGATCGAATGATTTTGGGTCACGTTGCCCATCGGCGCGGCCGCGCCGAGCGGACCCGACCTGATGCGGGGCGGCGTATTTTGGACGTGGCGAAACGCATTGGCAAACGGTGTCGCGGCCCTGGCTGCGGCCGGTCGCGATTGGACCGCGCGAGGCCGGATTTGATTCCCGTCGGTCGTGGCGGCAAAACGAAGGACGATTTTTCGAGCTGCCCACGCTGGCGCAGGATAGATGCAAACCCCTGACGAGTCCGGCTTTCAGCCCGGCCCAGGGCTTCCCCGACAAAAAAATCCGGCGGACCGCTTGACAAGCTCAGATATAGTGTTATAGTTAACTACAACACTACTTCATCGAGCACCTCCGTGGAGGCTGTCATGTCGAGTCGGCTGGTTCCCCTGATGCTTTCCCTGGCCATGCTGTATGCGCTCGGCGCCGGCATCGCAGGCCTGCCCCGCCACCCGGCGGCGGCCCACCCGGCGGAGGTCTCGTCGGCCGAGAGGCATATCCCCGTGCTGCCGACCGTCGTGGTCCGGCCGGACGACGCCGGCGAGCCCGGGCAGCGGCTCGCGACGACGCTGCTGCCGACCGTCGTCGTGCATCCGACGGTGGACGAGATCGCTACCATCCGCGCGCTCGACGCGCGCACCGGGACCGCCGTCGCCGTGTACACGCTCGGCGGCCTCGCGCCGAAGTCGGGTCTGGACATGCCCTACTATTCTTTCGGCAAGTCGGCGTATCGCCTCCGCAAGGAATGACGATGACCATCGCTTGGAACGATTCGACGCCGATCTATCGCCAGCTGCGCGACCGCGTGGTGGCGATGATCCTCGACGGCGTCCTGAAGCAGGGCGACCCCCTGCCGTCCGTGCGCCAGGTCGCCGCGGACTTCCAGATCAACCCGATCACGGTATCCAAGGCGTACCAGGAACTGGTCGACGAGAATCTCGTGGAAAAACGACGGGGGCTTGGCATGTACGTCACCGAAGGCGCACGCAGCGCGCTGCTGAAATCCGAGCGCGACCGGTTTCTTTCCGAGGAGTGGCCGGCGCTCCACGCGCGTCTGACCCGGCTCGGCCTTTCGCTGAAGGAGCTCATGGAGCACAGCCGTCATGACGAGGAAGTGAAATGAGCGACGCCAGCCAGCCCATCGTCCGCGCACGGAACCTGTCCAAGAGCTACGGGACGACTCGCGCGCTCGATCATGTCAGCTTCGACATCGAGGCCGGCCGCATCGTCGGCCTGATCGGACCGAACGGCGCGGGCAAGACCACCGCGCTGAAGGCGATCCTCGGCCTCACCGACTTCGAAGGCGAGCTCTCGGTGCTCGGTTTCGACCCGCGCAGGGAGCGTGCCCGGTTGATGGAGCACGTCTGCTTCATCGCGGACGTCGCCGTGCTGCCGCGCTGGATCCGCGTCAGCGAGGCGATCGAGTTCGTCGCGGGCGTCCACCCGCGCTTCTCGCGCGAGAAGTGCGAGGCGTTTCTCCGCCACACCAAGATCCAGCCAGGCATGCGCGTGCGCGAGCTCTCGAAGGGCATGATCGTGCAGCTCCATCTCGCGCTCGTCATGGCCATCGATGCGCGCCTGCTCGTGCTGGACGAGCCGACACTCGGCCTCGACATCCTCTACCGCAAGTCGTTCTACGAGAGCCTGCTCTCGGATTACTTCGACGAGAACAAGACGATCATCGTGACGACGCACCAGGTCGAGGAAGTCGAGCACATCCTGACCGACCTCGTCTTCATCCGCGAGGGCAGGATCGCGCTCGCCGCGACGATGGACGAAGTCGGCGAGCGCTACGCCGAGGTCATGGTCAATCCCGACAAGGCGGAGGCCGCGCGCGCGCTCAAGCCGCTCAACGAGCGCCAGGTCTTCGGCAAGTCGATCTTCCTCTTCGACGGCATCGAACGCGCGCGACTCGCCGCGCTCGGCGAGCTGCACAAACCGAGCGTCGCCGACCTGTTCGTCGCGACGATGAAGGGAACCTACGCATGAACCATCAGGATTCCGCCACCACGCAGCGCGCCCTGCCGAGATTCGATTCGCGGCTCGGGCGCACTCTTCCGCTGATGCTCAAGCGCGAGTACTGGGAACACCGCGGCGGCTTCTTCTGGGTGCCGGTGTGGATCTGCGTTGCGATCCTGGTCGTGACCGCGCTCGGCATTCTCACCGCCGAGGTGTTCAACGCGCGAGCGAACGTGCACATGGGGTTCTCGCTGCAGGACCTGCACGAGCACATGACGGCAAACGACCTCGCCCAGGCCGGCAACGCGCTCGACATGGCGCAGCTCATGTTCGGCGCGCTCACCTGCGTCAGCCTGTTCTTCGTGCTGTTCTTCTATCTGCTGGGCGCGCTCTACGACGACCGCCGCGACCGCAGCGTGCTGTTCTGGAAATCGCTGCCGATCACCGACACCGAGACGGTCGGCTCGAAGGTGCTGAGCGCGATGTTCGTGGCGCCGCTGATCGCGTTCGTCGTCTCGACCGCCGCCTACGTCGTGTTCCTCGTGCTCGTCTGCCTGTGGGCCGGTATCCACGGCGTGAACGCGCTGCCGGCCGTGCTCGCCGCGCATCCGTTCGGCATGTTCTGGCGGCTGCTGCTGACGATTCCGGTCGACGCGCTGTGGGCGCTGCCGACGATCGGCTGGCTGCTCTTCTGGTCGGCTTACGCGCGCAGCAAGCCGTTCCTGTGGGCGGTGATCCTGCCGATCGTCGCGGTTGCGGTGAACGGCTGGTTCTCTATGCTCGGCCTGCCGCACGTCGGCGGCGAGGTCGCGCTGAAGAGCGTCGTGGGCCGCCTGCTGCTCAGCGTGATGCCGGGCTCCTGGATCGGCAATGGAGCCGGCATGTTCGGCGCCCACCGCTTCTCGTTCGGCGACGACGAGCACGTGCTGACGATCTTCGACCCCGGCCGCGTCTACGCGCTGCTCGCCACGCCCGGCCTCTGGCTCGGCGTCGTCGCGGGCCTGGCGCTGATCGCCGCCGCGATCTGGTCGCGACAGCGGCGCATCGAGACCGCGACCTGACGCGGAACTGCGCAGGATACGAAGAGGGCCGCTTTCGCGGCCCTCTTCGTTCACGCGTACTGCGACCGACGGCGTCAACGCACCGTGTCGCTGATCACCTTGTACTTGTTCGCACCGTCCTTCTGCAGTCCGGTCTGGCCGAGATCGAGCGTGCCCTCGAGCCAGTAGCGTGACAGCGACGGTCCTTCGCGGCGCACGACGACGGCCATGCCCTTGCCGGTGTAAACCGCATCGCCCGCGCGCAGCTTCTCGACCGTGATGCTGTTGCCGATCGGACGGCCGTCGTTGTAGTCGCGCTCGAGCGCCGCCCGGCCCGGCGAATTTTCCGCAGGCACCGACGCCGTCAGCGTCATGGCCTGATCGCTGCGATCGGCGCGCAGCGAATAGTTGTCGCCGCGCAGCGGCTCGATCACCTGGTAGCGGTTCGGTCCGAGCTCCTTGAGCTCGGTGCGGCGCAGATCGAGCTCGCCTTCGAGCCAGAACATACGCGGCCGCAGGCTTTCGCGGCGCACAACCGCGCGCACCGGCCCGTCGACGAAGATGAAATCGCCCGATTGCAGCCCGCCCGGCGAAAGCGGGCCTTCCGCCTCGCGACCGTTGTTGAGCGATTGCTCCATGCGCTGCCGGATCTTCGCAACGTCCGGCTTGGCCGGCGCAGCCGGCTCGGGTTTCGTGGCCGTCGCCACGGACGCGGCCTTCGGCGGTGCCGACGCGGACGCGGGCGGCGGCGCGGACGCGGTGGCGGTGGCGGGTGCCGAAGCAGGCGCCGTGGCCGGCGCTGCGACCGGTGCAGCCGCGGCCGGCGCGACCGGCGCCGGCGACGTCTTCACCACCGGCGCCTGTTCCGGTTCGGGCGGCGGCAACGTCGGCTTGGGGCCCGGCACGGCAACCGGGACGTGGTCGGCCGTGGCGCGCGGAACGGGCTTTGGCTCCGGCCGCGGCTCCGCCTTCGCCGTTTCCTGCTTCGGCGGCTCGGCCGGCTTGTCCTCGATGCGCACCAGCACGTTTTCGTAGAAACCGTCCTTCAGCACGATGTCGGCCGCGCCGCCGGCGCGGATCTTCGCCGCGATCTTCGCGTGCCAGTCCTGCGGCGCGGTCACCACGATGCGCTTGCCCGATTTCGCCGCGTCGCGCCCGAGCGCGGCGAACTTCGCATCGCCCGCGCCGGACTGAAAATCCTTTCCGGAAATGTCGACGTTCTGCTGCGCGAACGCGGGAGCCGCGGCGAGCGCCGCGGCCAGCAACAACCTTCCTGCTTTCATTTCGATAGACCCCATTCTCGATCGTCAAGACTCGCGACGGGCGATTGTCGTCGCAGCCTCTGCACCGGCATGTGCCATTGGCCACGCCGAACGCGGCAACGCGTGCCGCCGCACGGTTCTGCGTTCAGGTGGAACGGAGGCGCGGCGACACCGCCTAGCCTCCGGCTGAACCGCCGTGGATGCCGCCCTTCGTGAGTGCCTCGGGATCGAGCAGCCGCGCGAGCTGCTTGCGCGGGAGTCCCGTCGTCTCGAGCGCGACATCGAGGATGGGCCGGCCTTCCTTGTACGCCTTCTTCGCGGTCGCCGCGCCCTTTTCATAACCGATCACCGGATTCAGCGCCGTGACGAGGATCGGATTCCTGTCCAGCGCCTCGCGTACGCGATCCTCGCGCACCTTGAAGCCCGCGATCGCCTTGTCGGCCAGGAGCCGCGACGCGTTCGCGAGAATTCCGATCGATTGCAGCAGGTTCAGCGCGATCACCGGCAGCATCACGTTGAGCTGGAAGTTGCCGCTCTGCCCCGCGATCGTGATCGTCGTGTCGTTGCCGATCACCTGCGCCGCGACCATGGCCACGGCTTCGGGAATCACCGGATTCACCTTGCCCGGCATGATCGAGGATCCCGGCTGCAGCGGCGGCAGCTCGATCTCGCCGAGGCCGGCAAGCGGGCCCGAGTTCATCCAGCGCAGATCGTTGGCGATCTTCATGAGGCTGCACGCCAGCGTCTTCAGCTGGCCGGAAAGCTCGACCGCTGCGTCCTGCGAGCTGATGCCCTCGAAATAGTTCGCGGCGGATTCGAATTTCACCCCCGTCATGCGCGACAGCTCGGCGCAGATCGCGGGGCCGAGCTTGGCGTCGGCGTTGATGCCGGTGCCCACGGCGGTGCCGCCCTGCGGCAGCCGACGCACGCGCTTCAGCGCGTCGGTGATGCGCTCGATGTCCGAGCGGATCTGCGCGGCCCAGCCGCCCAGCTCCTGGCCGAACGTCACCGGCATGGCGTCCATGAGGTGCGTGCGCCCGGTCTTCGCGACCTTGCGCAGCTCGCGCGCGCGCCGCTCCAGCGTCTTTCTGAGATGTTCGAGCGCGGGCAGCAGCTGCTCGCTCGCCATCAGCGCGGCGCTGACCTGGATCGCCGTCGGGATCACGTCGTTCGATGACTGCCCGTTGTTGACGTCATCGTTCGGGTGCACCTTCACACCGCTCATCGCGGCGACGTGCGCGATCACCTCGTTCGCGTTCATGTTCGACGACGTGCCGGAACCGGTCTGGAACACGTCGATCGGGAAATGCGCATCGAACTCGCCGGCGGCGACGCGCTCGGCGGCCTTGCGGATCGCCTTCGCGTGAGTCTTCCTGAGGTGCCCGAGATCCGCGTTGGCCTGCGCCGCCGCGGACTTGATCAGCCCGAGCGCGCGGATGAATTCACGAGGCATCGTCAGCCCGGAAATCGGGAAATTCTCGACCGCGCGCTGGGTCTGCGCGCCGTACAGCGCGCGTGCGGGCACCTTGAGCTCGCCCATGCTGTCGCGCTCGATCCGGTAGTCGCTCATCGTTGCCTCGGGGAAGGAAAAGAGGTCGGTAATTATAGCCGTCCGTTGTAGACTGTCCGGATTGCAGTCGCCTCGCCGTTCCGTGCGACCGCAGGCGGATCGAAGGGCTCGAAATTCCGCGCCCCGGCTTGCCGTCGCCGCCGGCGCGGCCTGTCCCGCAAGCAGGGCGACGGAAACGGCTTTTTCTTCACGCAGGATCACGATGCCGCACAGCGCGCTCACCGCCTTGTCTCCGCTCGACGGCCGCTACGCGGCCAAGGTCGCGAACCTGCGCCCGATCTTCAGCGAATACGGACTGATGAAGCGGCGCGTGCAGGTCGAAGTACGCTGGCTGCTCGCGCTCGCCGAGGCGCCGGACATCCCCGAAGTCGCGTCGTTCTCGCCGGCCGCACGCGCCGCCCTGGCCGCGATTGCCGAAGGTTTCTCCGAAGACGATGCCGCGCGCATCAAGTCCATCGAGCGCACCACGAACCACGACGTCAAGGCCGTCGAGTATTTCATCAAGGAGCGCGTCGCCGGCAACGGCGAGCTTGCGAAGGCCTCCGAGTTCGTCCACTTTGCCTGCACCAGCGAGGACATCAACAATCTCGCCTACGCGCTGATGCTGCGCGACGCGCGTGCCGGTGTGCTGCTGCCGACGCTGGACGCGGTGATCGCAAAGCTGCGCGATCTTGCGCACGCGCTGGCCGCGCAGCCCATGTTGTCGCGCACGCACGGCCAGACCGCTTCGCCGACCACGCTCGGCAAGGAGATCGCGAACGTCGTCGCGCGCCTCGCGCGCCAGCGAGCGCAGATCGCCGGCGTCGAGCTCACCGGCAAGATCAACGGCGCGGTCGGCAACTACAACGCGCACATCGCCGCATATCCCGAAGTCGACTGGCCGGCGTTCTCGCGCCGCTTCGTCGAATCGCTCGGTCTCGCCTGGACCGCGTACACGACGCAGATCGAGCCGCACGACGTGATCGCCGAGCTCGGCGACGCGACCCGCCGTGCCAACACGATCCTGATCGATTTCGCGCGCGACGTCTGGGGCTACATCTCGCTCGGCTACTTCCGGCAGGCGCTCAAAGCCGGCGAGGTCGGCTCGTCGACGATGCCGCACAAGGTGAACCCGATCGACTTCGAGAACGCGGAGGGCAACCTCGGCATCGCGAATGCGCTGTTCGCTCACTTTTCGGAAAAGCTGCCGATTTCGCGCTGGCAGCGCGACCTCACCGATTCGACCGTGCTGCGCGCTCTCGGCACCGCGTTCGGACACACCGAGATCGCCCTCGAATCGCTGCTGCGCGGGCTCGGCAAGCTGAATCCCGATCCGGCGCGCATCGCGGCCGATCTCGAAGCGAGCTTCGAAGTGCTTGCCGAAGCCGTGCAGACGGTGATGCGGCGGTACGGTCTGCCCGAGCCCTACGAGCAGCTGAAGGCTCTGACGCGCGGCGAGCGCATCACGCGCGAAGCGATGCAGGCCTTCATCGGCTCGCTGGCGCTGCCGCACGAGGCAAAGGAGCGCCTGCTCGCATTGACGCCGGCGAGCTACATCGGGCTCGCCCGCGAATTGGCAGAAAAAATCTAGCGCGGGGTCGCATCGGGCACGAACACTCGCGGCGCTCTTGCCAACCGGAGTTTCCGATGCGCTTTCCTGCACTTTTCTGTCTCGCACTCGCCTCTGCCGCGCCCGCGGCAGCGCAGGCTGCGGATGCCTGCCCGCCCGATGCGAAGTGGACCGATCCCGCGCTGCCGCGGAAGATCCAAGGCAACACCTGGTACGTGGGGACCTGCGGCCTCGGCTCGATCCTCATCACTTCGGAACAGGGCCACGTGCTGATCGACGGCGGCGTCGAAGCGGCGGCACCGCTGATCGAAGCCGGCATCCGGCAGCTCGGGTTCCGCGTCGAAGACGTGCGCTACATACTCGGCTCGCACGAGCACTACGATCACGCCGGCGGCATCGCGAAACTGCAGCAGGATTCGCATGCGACCGTGCTCGCGCGCGAGCCGGCCGCGACTGCCCTCGAGCACGGCCGCGGCGGCCGTGGCGACCCGCAGTTCCTGTCGGCGCGATCGTTTCCGCCGGTCGCGAATGTGCGGCGCATCGCTGATGGCGAGACCGTCGCGCTCGGACCGATCCGGCTCACCGCTCATGCAACGCCGGGCCACACACCCGGCAGCACGACGTGGACCTGGCGCTCGTGCGAGGACGGGCGCTGCCTCGACATCGTCTATGCGGACAGCCTCACTGCCGTGTCCGACGACGCGTTCCGGTTTTCCGACGACGCGGCCCATCCCGGCGTGCTGAATGCGTTCCGACGCAGCATCGCGACGATCGGCGCACTGCCTTGCGACATTCTGCTGACGCCGCACCCGGGCGCCAGCGATCTCTTAAGCCGTCTCGGCCCGCACGCCGACGCGCCGCTGATCGACGGCAGCGCCTGTCGCCGCTATGCCGCGAAGGCGAGCGAACATCTCGACCAGCGCATTGCCCGCGAGAAGGCGACCCCTGCACCGTGATCGAAATCCGCGCCACCCGGAACCGGCCGCTCGGCATGCCGCCGACGCGCTTCCTCAGCGAGTACTGGCAGAAGAAGCCGCTGCTGATCCGCGGCGCGTTTCCGGATTTCTACGATCCGCTGACACCGAACGATCTTGCCGGCCTCGCCTGCGAGGAGCTCGCGCTCGCCCGCCTCGTCGTCCACGATCCGCGCCGCGACCGCTGGACGCTGCGTTCGGGCCCGTTCGCCGAGTCGGACTTCGCGCGGCTGCCGCGACGCGACTGGACCGTGCTCGTGCAGGACGTCGACAAATGGGACGCGGACGTCGCGGCGCTGCTCTCGCATTTCGATTTCCTGCCGGCCTGGCGCATCGACGACGTCATGGTGAGCTACGCGGCCGATGGCGGCTCGGTCGGCGCGCACGTCGATCAGTACGACGTGTTTCTCCTGCAGGGCCTCGGCCGGCGGCGCTGGCGCATCAGCGCCGACGCCGACGCGCCGCGCGATTTCCGTGACGATGCCGAGCTGAAGCTGCTGCGCGCGTTCGCGCCGACGCACGAATGGATGCTCGAAAGAGGCGACATGCTGTACCTCCCGCCCGGCGTGCCGCACCACGGCGTCGCCGTCGGCGAGTGCCTGACCTACTCGATCGGCATGCGCGCGCCGTCGATGGCCGATCTCCTCGTCGATTTCGCCGATGCGTTCGCCGACGCGCTGCCGGAGACATCGCGCTATGCCGACCCCGATCTCCGGCCGGCCGGCGACGACGGCGAAATCGACGCGGCGGCATTTGCGCGCGCGAGGCGCGCCATGCTCTGGCTGGACGTCGCCGAGGACGCGCGGGCGTCGGCGGCGGACCGCCCGGGCACCGTCGATTCCGCCGCGTTCCGCCGGTTTTTCGGCCGATTCATCACGCGCTATCGCATCGCGCACGCGGCGATGCCGCGCCCACGCCAGATCTCGGACGCCGAGTTCGCTCGCGCCTTCGCCCGCGACGCCGAGGCCGTGCGCAACCCGTGGTCGCGCGCGGCCTGGATGCGCGTCGCCGGCGGCGCCGTCCTGTTCGTGGGCGGCACCGAGCACGACTGCTCGATCGCGTTCGCGCGCGCGCTCTCGGCGCGGACGCCGGTCGCGCTTTCGAAAATCCGCGCCCGCCGCGACTGCGATGCGCTGCGCAGCCTCGTCGATCTCGGCCATGTCACGCTGCGCGCACCGAGAAGCCGGAGCCGCCGATGATTCGCGAGGATTTCCGCGTCGAGCCCGCCGACTGGACTGCCGACCACGCCGAGCTGCGCGCCGTCCGCGATGCGGTGTTCGTCGACGAGCAGAAGGTGCCGATCGAGGACGAGATCGACGCGTTCGATCCGATCTCCCGGCACGTGCTCGCGCGCGATGCGGAGGATCGCCCGATCGGCACCGGCCGGCTTTCCCCGCAACGGCTGATCGGACGCATGGCCGTATTGCGGGAATGGCGCCGGCGCGGCGTGGGCGAGGCACTCCTGAAAGCGCTGCTCGACGAAGCGCGCGCGCTCGGCTATCCGCACGTCGAGCTGCACGCGCAGACGCACGCGATTCCGTTCTACGAGAAGTTCGGCTTCCGCGCCTACGGCGAGGAATTCGACGAATGCGGGATCCTGCATCGCATGATGAGGCTCGATCTCGCGCCGCTCGAAGGCCGCATCGCCCCGCCGCTGCCGCCGAAGGCCGAGCCGCGCGTGCTGGTCGCCGACAGCCGCGAGGAAGCCGTGGCGGCCATCGCGACGCTCCTCGCCGACGCGGCCCACGAGATCGCGATCTACACGCGCGATCTCGATCCCGCGCTGCTCGACATTCCCGCCATCCTCGACGAGATCAAGCGCATCGCGCTCTCCGGCCGGCGCGCGCGCATCCGCATCCTCATCCAGGAGCCGCGCAAGCCGCTCGTCGACGGCCACCGCCTGATCGCGCTGGCGCAACGGCTGCCCAGCCTGATCGAGCTGCGCACGCCCGAGGACGAGCAGGACCGCCAGTACGCCTCCGCATTTCTGATCAACGACCGGGCCGGCTACCTCTTCCGCACGCTCGCGAGCCGCAACGAGGGCGAAGGCTCCACCTACGCGCCCGGACGGCATGCGCAGCTGCGCGAGTATTTCGATCAGGTGTGGGAGCGCTCGGTGCCGAGCGAAGAGCTAAGGCGGCTCGCGATCTGACGCACCTCATCACGTCCGCGAAAGCGAGGGACCAATGCCGCCTTCGGCGACTGGAGCGGAGGCGCTCGACTCCGCGTTCGCCGGCGCGGCCGATGGTCCGCGGCCGCCACCGCGAGTGCAGCCGGCAGCCATTGATAACCGCGCCGCAGCAACCAGATCAGCCGTTGCGGCAACGCAGCACACCGGCGCTTCGAGCGGCTATAATCCGGAAGTTTCCCCTGCCGCTCGGCAGGCCGGCTTGGCGTGTTGACGCGGCGCGCACTGGCGCGCCGCTTTGTCGACGACGTGACCGTCTCGATGGTGTGAGAGTGAGCGCGAACCTTCTCCAAGAGTTCCAGGCGACTTCCCCGTTCTCGGGCGGCAACGCTGCCTTCATCGAAGAGCTGTACGAAAAATACCTGCTCGATCCCGCTTCCGTCCCGCCCGGCTGGCGCTCCGTTTTCGATTCGCTGAAAGGCCGCGAGGCCGGCGACATCCCGCATTCGATCGTCATCGACCGCATCGAGCAGGCCCAGCGGCTCAACGGCCATGCCCATGCGGCTCCCGTCAGCGACGCGCAGGCGCAGAAGCAGGCCGGCGTGCTGAAACTGGTCACCGCCTACCGCTCGCGCGGGCACCTCGCGGCACGGCTGGATCCGCTCGATCTCGAGCACACGTTTCCGGCAACCGATCTCGAAGCGCTCGGCCTGCTGCCGCGTCCGGCCGCGCCGGACCTCGATCCTTCGTTCCACGGCCTGACCAACGCCGATCTCGACACCGAGTTCTCGACCGGCTCGCTGGCAGGTCCGCAGCGCCTGAAGCTGCGCGACCTCGTCGCGCTCCTCAAGGCGACCTACGCAGGTACGATCGGCGCAGAGTTCATGCACATCTCCGACGCCGAGCAGCGGCGCTGGGTGCACGAGCAGCTCGAGCGCGCCGGCGGCAGGTTCGGGTTCACCGCCGAGGAGAAGAAGCGCATCCTCGAGAAGCTGACGCAGGCCGACGGGCTCGAGCGTTACCTGCACACGAAGTACGTCGGCCAGAAGCGCTTCTCGCTCGAAGGCGGCGACAGCCTGATTCCGCTGCTCGACGAGCTCGTCAACCGCGGCGGCGCCGACGGCATGAACGACATGGTGCTCGGCATGGCGCACCGCGGGCGCCTCAACGTGCTCGTCAACATCCTCGGCAAGCCGCCGCAGAAGCTCTTCGCCGAGTTCGACGGCAAGTTCGACCATCCGGCCGATCCCGCGCACTCCGGCGACGTGAAGTACCACCTGGGCTTCAGCGCCAACGTGAAGACGCCGGGCCGCACCGTGCATCTCGCGCTCGCCTTCAATCCCTCACATCTCGAGATCGTCGATCCGGTCGTCGCGGGCTCGGTGCGCGCCCGCCAGGTGCACCGCCGCGACGAGACGCGCGAGCACGTCGTGCCGGTGCTGATCCATGGCGACGCCTCGTTCGCGGGCCAGGGCGTCGTGATGGAGCTCTTCAACATGTCGCAGGCGCGCGGCTTCTGCGTCGGCGGCACGATCCACGTCGTCGTCAACAATCAGGTCGGCTTCACCATTTCCAATCCGCACGACGCGCGCTCGACGCTTTACTGCACCGACGTCGCGAAAATGGTCAACGCGCCGGTGTTCCACGTGAACGGCGACGATCCCGAGGCGGTGCTGTTCGTGGCGCGGCTCGCCTTCGACTTCCGTCAGAAGTTCAAGCGTGACGTCGTCATCGACCTCGTCTGCTACCGCCGCCACGGCCATAACGAGGCGGACGAGCCGGCCGCGACGCAGCCGCTCATGTACCAGGTGATCCGCGCACGGCCGACCGCCCGCGAGCTGTACGCCAGGAAGCTGATCGCCGAGGGCGTGATCACCGAAGCCGAGGCGCAGGCCCTCGTCGACGATTACCGCAACAAGCTCGACGCCGGCACGCCGATCGCCGATCTCGATCCGGATTTCAGGGACGAGTTCGCGGTCGACTGGTCGAAGCACCTGCAGGGCCGCCTCGACGAAGTGGTCGAAACCGCCGTATCTCGCGAGAAGCTGGCCGAGCTCAGCCGCAGGATCCTCACGCTGCCGGCCGGCATCACTCCGCATCCGCGCGTCGCGAAGATCTACGAGGACCGCCTGAAGACGGCCGCCGGCGAGCAGCCGATGGACTGGGGCTTCGCCGAGAACCTCGCCTACGCGACGGTCATCGACGATGGCTACGACCTTCGCCTCGTCGGCCAGGATTCCGGTCGCGGCACGTTCTTCCACCGCCATGCGGTCGTCCACGACCAGAAGAGCGGCGGCGACTACGTGCCGCTGGCGACGGTGCGCGAATCGGCGAACGTCTCGATCATCGATTCGCTGCTCAGCGAGGAAGCGGTGATGGCGTTCGAATACGGCTATTCGACCGCGGAGCCGCGCACGCTGAACATCTGGGAAGCACAGTTCGGCGATTTCGCGAACGGCGCACAGGTCGTCATCGACCAGTTCATCTCCTCGGGCGAGGCGAAGTGGGGACGCATGTCCGGCCTCGTGCTGCTGCTGCCGCACGGCTACGAAGGCCAGGGACCCGAGCATAGCTCGGCGCGACTCGAGCGCTATCTCCAGCTCTGCGCGCTCGAGAACATGCAGGTCTGCGTGCCGACGACGCCCGCGCAGATGTTCCACATGCTGCGCCGGCAGATGCTGCGCAACGTGCGCAAGCCGCTGATCGTGATGACACCGAAATCGCTGCTGCGCCACAAGCTCGCGGTGTCGACGCTCGACGAACTCGCGCAGGGATCGTTCCAGCTCGTGATTCCCGACGCCACCGCGAAGAATCCGAAAAAGGTGCGCCGCGTCGTGCTGTGCGCGGGCAAGGTCTACTACGATCTGGTCGAGGAAGCCGCCAAGCGCGGCATCGAGGACGTCGCGATCGTGCGCGTCGAGCAGCTATATCCGTTCCCTCGCAAGGAAGTCCGCGCGGAGCTGGAACGCTTCCCCGGCGCGAAGGAAGTCGTCTGGTGCCAGGAAGAGCCGATGAATCAGGGCGCCTGGTACCAGATCACGCACCATCTGCAGGCGTGCATACTGCCGAAGCAGTCGCTGGCCTATGCCGGTCGCGTGCGCTCTCCGGCGCCGGCCTGCGGGCACCTCGCCACGCACCTCGTCGAGCAGGCCGCGCTCATCGAGCGCGCGCTCGTCGCGGCGCCCGCCGGCGCGACGGCGACGGCGGAATGAGGGAGAGTACGACGCCACCCTATTCGTCATTCCGGCGGCGAAAGCCGGAATCCATTTTTGCTTTCGAGTAGAAGATCAAAATGGGTTCCGGCTTTCGCCGGAACGACGGGATCGAGAACAATCGAGCGCTTGCCAAAGGATTTCCCATGACGATCGAAGTCAAAGTGCCGGTCCTGCCGGAATCCGTCTCCGACGCCACGATCGCGAGCTGGCACAAGAAGCCCGGTGATGCGGTCAAACGCGACGAGAACCTCGTCGACCTCGAAACCGACAAGGTCGTGCTCGAAGTTCCGGCGCCGGCCGATGGCGTGCTGAAGGAGATCAAGCAGGACACCGGCGCCACGGTGACGAGCCAGCAGCTTCTGGCCATCATCGAGGAAGGTGCCGCGGCAGCCGCACCGGCGAAAGCCGAGGCGCCGAAAGCGCCCGCGAAGGCCGAGCCCGCGAAGAGCGAGGCGAAGACGGCGGCACCCCCCTCGCCCTCGAAGGCTTCGTCGAACGAAGGCGACGACGTGCCGAAGGGCGTCGAGAATCTTTCGCCCGCGGCGCGCCGCGTCGCCACCGAGAACAGGATCGATCCTTCACAGGTGCCCGGCACCGGCCGCGACAACCGCGTGACCAAGGAAGACCTCGTCAATTTCATGCGCAATCCTCAGGCGCCAGCGACGCCGTCGGCCACGAAGCCCGCACCGGCGGGCGCGCGCCCGGAAGAGCGCGTCGCGATGACCCGGATGCGCGCAAAGATCGCAGAAAGACTGATGCAGTCGAAGAACTCGATCGCGATGCTGACCTCGTTCAACGAGATCAACCTTTCCAGGGTGGTCGCGATGCGCAAGGAACTCGGCGAAGCCTTCGAGAAGGCCAACGGCATCAAGCTCGGCTTCATGAGCTTCTTCGTCAAGGCCGCCTGCGAGGCGCTGAAGCGCCATCCGATCATCAACGCGTCGGTCGACGGCAACGACATCATCTATCACGGCTACCAGGACATCTCGGTCGCAGTCTCGACCGACAAGGGCCTCGTCACGCCGGTGCTGCGCGACGCGCAGTCCATGAGCTTCGCCGAGATCGAGAAGGCGATCGCGAGCTTTGCAAAAAAAGCGCGCGAGGGCGGCCTCACGCTCGACGATCTCCAGGGCGGCACGTTCACGATCACGAACGGCGGCACGTTCGGCTCGCTGTTCTCGACGCCGATCGTCAATCCGCCGCAGTCGGCCATTCTCGGCATGCACGCGATCAAGGAGCGCGCCATCGTCGAGAACGGCCAAGTGGTCGCCGCGCCGATGATGTACGTCGCGATCAGCTACGACCATCGCATCATCGACGGCAAGGACGCAGTGCTGTTCCTGGTCGACATCAAGAACCAGCTCGAGAATCCGAACCGGATGCTGGTGGGAATCTAAGCCACGTCGTCCCGGCGCACGCCGGGACCCATTGCTGCCCTCATCTCGAGATCAAAATGGATCCCGGCCTGCGCCGGGATGACGGCCAAGAAGGAATGTCATCGTGAGCGACAAGTTCGACGTTGTAGTCATCGGTGCCGGCCCCGCCGGCTATCACGCGGCCATTCGCGCGGCGCAGCTCGGCCTCAGGACGGCCTGCATCGACGAATGGACCGGCAAGGACGGCAAGCCGGCCCTCGGCGGCACCTGCCTCAACGTCGGCTGCATTCCCTCGAAGGCCGTGCTCGATTCGTCGAAGCAGTTCTGGAACATCCAGCACAATTTCGAGGTGCACGGCATCAAGGCGCCGGGCGCGACGATCGATGTCAAGGCGATGATCGCGCGCAAGGACAAGATCGTTAAGCAGTTCACCGGCGGCGTTGCGCTCTTGTTCAAGGGCAACAAGATCACGCCGTTCCACGGCAAGGGAAAGCTGCTCAAAGACCGCAAGGTCGAGATCACGGCGGCCGACGGAACGAAGCAGACGATCGAAGGCAGCAACGTCATCATTGCGACCGGCTCGGTGCCGATCGAGCTGCCGTTCGCGAAGTTCGACGGCAAGTTCATCGTAGACAACGCCGGCGCGCTCGATTTCGACGCAGTGCCGAAGCGGCTCGGCGTGATCGGCGCGGGCGTGATCGGCCTCGAGCTCGGCAGCGTCTGGAAGCGGCTCGGCAGCGACGTCACAATCATCGAGGCGATGCCCGAATTTCTCGGCGCGGCCGACGCCGATATCGCGAAAGCCGCCGCGCGCGAATTCGCCAAGCAGGGCCTCAAGATCGAGCTCGGCGCCAAGCTTTCGAAGGCCGAGATCAAGGGCAAGGAAGTCAACCTGACCTATTCGACGAAGGACGGCGAAAAGAAACTCGCCGTCGACAAGCTCCTCGTCGCCGTCGGCCGCCGCGCCTACACGGCCGGCGCGCTCGGCGAAGGCACGGGCGTGAAGCTGGATGATCGCGGCCGCATCGAAGTCGACGAGCACTGCTGGACCGGCGTCGAAGGCGTCTGGGCAGTGGGCGACTGCGTGCGCGGCCCGATGCTCGCGCACAAGGGCTTCGAGGAAGGCATCGCCGTCGCCGAGATCATCGCCGGCAAGCCGGGACACGTGAATCTCGAGACAATCCCGTGGGTCATCTACACCGAGCCCGAGATCGCGTGGGTCGGCAAGACCGAAAAGCAGTGCAAGGACGAAGGCATTCCGTACAAGACTGGATCGTTCCCCTTCGCCGCCGTCGGCCGCGCCGTCGCGATGAACGAGCCCGCCGGGCTCGTCAAGGTGATCGCGCACGCCGAAACCGATCGCATCCTCGGCTGTCACCTCGTCGGCGCGAACGTCTCCGAGCTCGTCGCCGAGTGCGTCGTAGCAATGGAATTCAAGGGATCCAGCGAGGATCTCGCCCGCATCGTGCACGCGCATCCGACGCTGAGCGAGGCCGTGCACGAGGCAGCGATGTCGGTGGACAAGCGGGCGATTCACAAGATGAATTGAGCGAGGATACGCTGACGCATCCCTCGACGTTACCGGGATGTACGGCGATCGGGGGCTTGAGCTTCTTGGCCGATGCCAGCGTGGCGAATTCCTACAAAGCCGCTGGACTCCCCCGCGGGAACGACGGACTTTTTGATTCGTCGCAAACGAAGCGACCGGTATCATGAACTCGGTACACTTCGTCGTCCCCGCGAAGGCGGGGACCCAGCGCCTTGACTCGCGAAGAGAAGCAACCCTGCGTTTACATCCTGACCAGCCAGCGCAACGGCACGCTCCATTGGTGTAACCTCGAATCTCGTCCAGCGCGTCTGGCAGCACAAGATCGCTGGATTCGCGCGCGACAACAACGTGCATCGGCTGGTGTGGTTCGAGCGGCACTTCACGATGGAGGCGGCGATCGCGCGCGAGAAGGTGCTCAAGCGATGGAACCGTGCATGGAAGATTCGTCTTATCGAAGCACACAATCCGTATTGGCGCGATCTTTACGACGAGCTCATTTGATTGCGAACATGTGCGCCGGAAGGCGCTGGATGCCGGCCTTCGCGGAGACGACGAGAAAGGGGTTTCGAACATGACCACCACCTTCCGCGCCTTCCGCATTCGCAACGACGCTCCGGGCTACCGCGCCGCGCTGGAGGAAATGCGGACGGACGAGCTCACACCCGGCGAAGTCTTCGTCAAGGTCGCTTACTCGTCCGTCAACTACAAGGACGCGCTCGCCGGTACCGGCAAAGGCAAGATCCTGCGGAAATTCCCGCTCAACGGCGGTATCGACGTCGCGGGCTACGTCGTCGAGTCCAGCGACCCGGCGTTCAAGGAAGGCGACCAGGTGCTCTGCACCGGCTGCGGGCTCAGCGAAACGCGTGATGGTGGCTTTGCTGAATATGCGCGGCTCGAATCGAAATGGACGATTCCGCTGCCGGCCGGGCTGACGCTGCGCGAGTCGATGGCACTCGGCACGGCAGGGTTCACGGCGGCGCTCGCGCTGTTTCAGATGATCCGCAACGGACAGACGCCGGAGATGGGTCCCGTCGTCGTGACCGGCGCGACAGGCGGCGTCGGCTCGTTCGCGATCGACATCCTGACGCGCGCCGGCTTCGAGGCGCACGCGATCACGGGCAAGGTCGACCACTTCGACTACCTGCAGGCGCTCGGCGCACAGCAGTGCATCGCGCGCACCGAGCTCTACTGGGGCCAGCGCCCGCTCGAAACCGCGCATTGGGCGGGGGCGATCGACAACGTCGGCGGCGACATGCTCGCGGGCCTCTCGCGTGTGATCAAGCCATACGGGAACCTCGCGATCTGCGGCAACGCGGGCGGCATCGAGCTTGCGACGACCGTGATGCCGTTCATCATCCGCGGTGTCAGTCTGCTCGGCGTCGCGTCCGCAGGCACGGCGCGCGCGATCCGCGATCGCGTCTGGGAGCATCTCGCAGGCGACTGGAAGCCGGCGCATCTCGACCGGATCGCCACGCGGGAGATCGCGCTCGACGAATTGCCCGGCGTGTTCGCGACGATGCTCGAAGGTGGATCGCTCGGCCGCACGGTGGTTCGCGTCGGCTGAGGCAGCCAGCGCGCCGTGATGCCCTAGCCGCTGGCCGGGGCCCGTGTTTAGAATGCGGAGCGCAATTGGTCCGGGGGTAAGACGTTCACATGGCACGCATACTGATCGTCGATGATTCGCCGTCGCAGCTGATCGGCATGCGACGCACCGTCGAGAAGCTCGGCCATCAGGTCGTCACCGCCGAAGACGGCGCGGCCGGCGTCGAGACGGCCAAGCGCGAGCTGCCGGATCTCATCCTCATGGACGTCGTCATGCCGAACCTCAACGGCTTCCAGGCGACGCGCACGATCGCGAAAGACCCGAAGACGAGCCATATCCCGATCATCCTCGTGACGACGAAGGATCAGGACACCGATCGCGTGTGGGGGCTTCGGCAGGGCGCGAAGGCGTATGTCACGAAGCCCATCGACGAGGCGGAGCTGACGCGGACGATCAACGAGTATCTGCCGGCGTGAAGACGGGTCCGCGATCCGGATCGTCATTTCCGCGACAGCAAAAACGCAACCTCTGACTTCCGGTGTCCGCTTGGTCGTTCCTGGCGGTCGTTACGCCCGCGGATCGAAATCGAATTCGTTCGCCATCTTCTCGTAGAGCGCTTTCTGCCCGGCCGTTTCCGCCTTCGGCGTGCGCACCTGCAGCGTGACGATCTGGTCGCCCGGCGTGGCGCCGGGCCAGCCGCGTCCTCGCAGGCGCAGCTTGCGACCGGTGTCGGAGCCGGGCGGAATGCGCAGCTCGACGGTTCCGCCGAGCGTAGGCACCGGCACAGTCGCGCCCAGCGCAGCCTCCCAGGGTGACACGGGCAGCGTCAGCAGCACGTTGCGGCCGTCGAGCGTGAAGCGGCCGTCGTCGCGGAAATGGATCTCCAGCAGAAGATCGCCGGCCGGCCCCCCGTTCGCGCCCGCATAGCCCTGCCCTACCAGCCGGATCTGCTGCCCGGGGCGGATGCCTGCCGGAATGCGGACGTCGAGCGTGCGATCGCCGCCGCCGTCGCGCAGGCTGATGCGTTCGCTCCCGCCGTGATATGCCGTCTCGAGCGGAATGGCGATCTCCGCGTGCAGGTCGCGTCCGCGACGCGGACCGCGGGCCGCGCGCGCGCCCATGCGGCCGAACAGCGATTCGAAGAAATCGCTGAAATCCTCGTGGCCGCCCACGTCGCCGAAGTCGAAATCGGCGGCGCCGCCCTGCCAGTTCGGCGGCGGGCCGCGGAATTCGTCGCCGGCGCGATAGCCGCCCGCACGCAGCTGATCGTAGGCCCTGCGCCGGGAGGGATCCTTGAGCGCTTCATAGGCCTCGTTGACCGCCTTGAATTTCTCCTCCGCGCTGCTTTCCTTGCTGACGTCGGGATGGTACTTGCGCGCGAGCCGGCGATACGCCGACTTGATTTCGGCGTCCGACGCGTCCGGCTTCACGCCCAGTATTTCGTAGTAGTCCTTGAACTGCATCGGCTTCCTCATCTGCTTCGCTGATCGCCGTGCGGCCGTTCGACTCCGCCGCATCGGTTCGCACGGAGACACGCCTGAGGCCGCTGCGACGCGGTGCCTGCACGCATTGTAGAACCCGTCCGGCGCCGCAAAGAAAATGGCCCGCGGAGGTCGCCCGCCGCAGGCCATCGAGGTCACTTCCGTTTGCGGCGTCCCGGCTCGCCTTCCCTTCGGCGTCGCAGGACGCCGCATCAACGCACGATGATGCGCACTCCCGGATCAGCGCCGCGCCGAAGGAGGCGGTCCGGATCGCGCGTCACCGCGCTGTCCGGGAAGAGCCCGCTTCGCGCGGGGATCCGGATCGGCACACGTTCCTGTGCTGTCCGGGATGAGCGCCTCCTGCGCTCAGTTGACGCTGATGCGCCGGGGCGCCGTCTCGGGCCGCTTCGGAATCGACACTTCGAGCACGCCGTTCCGGCCGGTTGCCTTGATGCCCTCGGCATCGGCGCTGTCCGGCAGCGCGAAGCGGCGGTAGAACAGACCGTGCGAGCGCTCGATGCGCGTCATCTTGCCGTTCTGCTCGGTCGTCTCGGCCTTGCGCTCGCCCTTGATCGACAGGATGCCCTTCTCCATCGTCACTTCAATGTCCTTCGGGTCCACGCCGGGAATGTCGGCGAAGATCACGAAGCGGGTGTCCTCCTCCTTGATGTCGACGCGCGGCGTCCACTGGCTCGTGACGACGTTCGACTGGTCCGTCTCGTCGCCGTTGAAGAACCGGTCGAAGACGTTCCGAAGCTCTTCCTGGATGTTGGTGCCGTGGACGTGCCACGGGTTGTAACGCGTGATGGCCATGGTTTTCCTCTCCGCAAGATGGTCGGCGGGTCGCCGTGTGAGCGCAAAAGTAGGGCCGGGCGCACCGGTTTCAAGAGTTTTTTCGCGGTCACCGCGGCGCTCGCCGCCATCCCGCCCGCCGCCTCACGTATCATCACCGTTCCCGGATTCCCCAAGTCGACAAGGAGCACCCGATGGCGATCAAGGTAGGCGACCGCATCCCGAACGCAACGCTCAACGTGCTCAAGGACGGCGTGCAGTCGGTCTCGACGGACGACATCTTCAAAGGCAGAAAGGTGGTGATGTTCTCGCTGCCCGGCGCGTTCACGCCGACCTGCTCCGCCAAGCACCTGCCGGGCTATGTGGAAAAGTTCGCAGAATTCCAGCAGCGCGGCGTCGACGTCGCCTGCCTCGCCGTGAACGATGCCTACGTCATGGGCGCGTGGGCGAAGGACCAGCACGTCCCCGAAGGCCTCATGATGCTGGCCGACGGCAACGGCACGTTCACCAAAGCGCTCGGCATGGAGATGGACGGCACGCCCTTCGGCCTCGGCATCCGCGGCAAGCGCTTCGGTCTCTACGCCGAGGACGGCGTGGTCAAGGTGCTGAACGTCGAGGCGCCGGGCGAGTTCAAAGTGTCGGACGCGAACACGATGCTCGAAGCGGTCAAATAGCCGCGGACCGTATCGTCCTCGCTCTGGTCGTCGCCGCGATTGCGTTTTCGGACGTGCTGCCGGCGGTGCTCGTGCTGATATCCGGGCGCGTGCAGGGTCGGGATCCGGCGCTCCGGTTCTTCGCGGCGCTGCTCGCGTCCTGGCTCGGGTTCGTCGCGTTCATGGTGGTGACCACGCTCGAGCGACAGCGGAGAGCCGAGACGCTGCGGCGGGCACGAGCCCTGCCCGCGCGCAGAATCTCCGACCACTCGCCCGCCTGATGCGGCACCCGTCCCGGCGCCGCCCCGGGACGGCGGCGAGTCACTGCATCGTCGGCGGCTCGTCCGGCGGCGTCGATGCCGGCGCCGCGCCGTTCTCGTCCGCCTCGGCATCGGCTCCGTTTCCGTCGTCGCCGAGCGTCTCCACGCGCACGACGCCCACGAGCTGCTCGTCGGGCGGCAGGCGGATCAGCGTCACGCCCTGCGCATTGCGACCGACGCGCGCGACCTCCGCCGCGCGCGTGCGCACGAGCGTGCCGAGATTCGAGATCAGCATCAGCTCGTGGCTTTCGCCGAGCTGGACCGCGCCGACCAGCCCGCCGTTGCGTTCGGAGCACTGGATCGCGATGACGCCCTGCGTGCCGCGGCCCTTGCGGGGATATTCGGCGAGCTGCGTGCGCTTGCCGTAGCCGCGCTCGGTCGCCGTCAGGATGTCGTCGTCGCCGTCGACCACCACGAGGCTCATGACATGCTCGCCGGCCGCGAGCTTCATGCCGCGCACACCGGTGGCCGTGCGGCCCATCGAGCGGACCTCGTCCTCGGCGAAGCGGACGGCCTTGCCGTTCGAGGCGAACAGCATGATGTCGCGCGAGCCGTCGGTGATCTGCACATCGACGAGCGCATCGCCCTCATCGAGGCCGATGGCGATCTTGCCGCGCTGGAGCTGGTATTCGAACTCCTTGAGCGGCGTCTTCTTGACGGTGCCGTTGCGCGTCGCGAAGAAGACGTAACGGTCGTCGGCGAACTCGCGGACCGGCTGCACGGCCTGCACCTTCTCGTCTGGCTCGAGCGGCAGCAGGTTCACGATCGGCTTGCCGCGCGCATTCGGGCCCGCATCCGGCAGCTGATGCACCTTGAGCCAGAACACGCGGCCCGCGCTGGTGAACGTCAGCAGCGTGTCGTGCGTGTTCGCGATCCAGAGCTTCTCGACGAAATCCTCTTCCTTCATCGCGGTCGCCGAGCGTCCCTTGCCGCCGCGACGTTGCGCGCGGTAGATGCTGACCGGCTGCCGCTTCGCGTAGCCCGCGTGCGAAAGCGTGACGACGACATCTTCCGGCGTGATCAGGTCGAGGATGTCGAGATCTTCCTGGCTCGTCTGGATCACCGTGCGGCGCGCGTCGCCGTACTGATCGCGAAGCTCGATGAGCTCGTCGCGGATCACCTTGAGAAGCTTGTCGGGATCCTCGAGGATCGCGATCAGGCCGCCGATCGTCGTGAGCAGGTCCTTGTATTCGCCGCTCAGCTTTTCCTGCTCGAGCCCGGTCAGGCGGTTCAGGCGCATCTCGAGGATCTGCTGCGCCTGGGTGGCCGTAAGCTGGTAGCCGTCCGGACGCAGCCCGGCCTCGGCCGGCATGTCCTCCGGTCGCGAAGCCTCGGCACCCGCCGCGGCGAGCAGCGCTGCGACCTGCCCCGGCGCCCAGCGCCGCGCCAGCATACGCTCGCGCGCGGTCTCGGCGTCCGGCGAGCTCTTGATCAGCTCGATCATCTCGTCGATGTTCGCCAGCGCGACCGTGAGCCCCTCCAGCACGTGCGCGCGGGCGCGCGCCTGGCGCAGGTCGTAGATCGTGCGCCGCGTGACGACTTCGCGCCGGTGACGCAGGAACGCATCGAGCATCTCGCGCAGCGAGAGCGTGCGCGGCTGCCCGTCGACCAGCGCGACCATGTTGATGCCGAACGTGACCTGCAGCTGCGTCTGCTGGAACAGGTTGTTGAGCAGCACCTCCGCGGAAGTATCGCGGCGCACCTCGATGACGATGCGCAGGCCATCCTTGTCCGATTCGTCGCGCAGACCGTCCTGCGTGATGCCTTCGATCTTCTTTTCCTTGACCAGCTCGGCGATCTTCTCGATCAGGCGCGCCTTGTTCACCTGGTACGGAATTTCGCTGACGATGATCGTCTCGCGCCCGTTCTCGTCGGTCTCGATCGCCGTCTTCGCGCGCACGAGGATGCGCCCGCGGCCGGTCTTGTAGGCCTCGACGATGCCGGCCGAGCCGTTGATGATGCCGGCGGTCGGGAAGTCAGGGCCGGGCACGATATGCAGGAGCTGGTCGAAGCCGAGGTCCGGATCGTCGATCAGCGCGATGCAGGCCGAGACGATCTCGCCGAGATTGTGCGGCGGCACGTTGGTCGCCATGCCGACTGCGATGCCGGCCGAGCCGTTCACGAGCAGGTTAGGCACGCGCGTCGGCAGCACCGACGGCTCCAGCTCCTTCTCGTCGTAGTTCGGGACGAAGTCGACCGTTTCCTTGTCGAGGTCCGCGAGAAGTTCGGACGCCAGGCGCTCGAGCCGGCATTCCGTGTAACGCATCGCCGCGGCGTTGTCGCCGTCGATCGAGCCGAAATTGCCCTGCCCGTCGATCAGCGGATACCGCAGCGAGAAATCCTGCGCCATGCGCACCAGCGTGTCGTAGATCGACGCGTCGCCGTGCGGGTGGTACTTACCCATGACGTCGCCGACGATGCGCGCGCACTTCACGTACGGCCGGTTCCAGACGTTGTTCGCTTCCTGCATGCCGAACAGCACGCGGCGGTGCACCGGCTTGAGCCCGTCGCGCACGTCGGGCAGCGCGCGCCCGACGATCACGCTCATCGCGTAGTCGAGATAGCTCTGCCGGACTTCGTCCTCGATGTTGACGCGAATGACTTCTTTGGCCAGCTCCGCCATCAGACGATTCTTCCTGGAATACCGCTAGTTACGGGGCGCGTTCCGCCACGGGCTACGGGAAACTCCATCGAGCCGGGCGCCCGCGAGCACGGGGATCCGCATCGTTTTTCGATGGATTGCCCGGCCGCGCAGGCAGGACGCCGAGTTCTTTTTTCGAGCTTCCCGGCGGCCGTTTCGGGAGCCGCGAAGGGAATGCGAAATCATACCATATCCGGCCGGGCAAAGTCGCCGGATTTTCCTGATTTCTGACGGACTTAGCCCCGCTTTCGCGCTCCGCGCGGAGGCGCCGGACGGCGCCCCGGCCGGATCAGGCGCATTCACCCTTCGGCGCGCGGAAAATCCAGTACTTGGACGATAGGAAGTTGAGCACCGCGCCGGCGACCGATCCGACGGCGACGCCGATCGCCGGCCATGCCCGCACCAGCGGCCACGCCGCGACGCACGCCGCGTAGGCGCCGTAATTGAACGCGAAGCCGCCGGCCATCGCGATGATGTAGCGCGCGAGCTCGCGGCGGCGGCTGCCGCTGCTTCGGCCCGCAAAGGTATAAGTGCGGTTGAAGCTCCAGGTCGTCGTCGCCGCGGCGAGGAACGAAGCGATGCGCGCCTCGTAGGGGTTCACCGCCCACTCGCGGACGAGAAACTGCACGATGGCCGCATCGACGACGAAGCCGAGCACGCCGCTGATCGCGAACAGCAGGATTTCCTTGCGCAGCGCCATGCCTTGTGCGCCGCGGCTCAGCTATCGGCGGCCGCGGGCGCGGCGCCGAACAGCGCTCGCATGCGCTCGGCGTCCGGCTTCTCGACGATGCCGCGCTCGGTCACGATGACGTCGATCAGCTCGGCCGGCGTCACGTCGAACACGGGATTCCACGCCTGCGCGCCCTCGACGACGGTCGGTTGGCCGCCGAACGAGAGCATCTCGCCCGGCGAGCGCAGCTCGATCTCGATCGCGGCGCCGTCCGGCGTCGCCATGTCTATCGTCGACGACGGCGCGACCACCATGAAGCGCACACTATGGTGCCGCGCCACGATCGCGAGCTGGTACGTGCCGATCTTGTTCGCCGTGTCGCCGTTGGCGGCGATGCGGTCGGCGCCGACAACGACCCATTGCACGTCGCCCGACTTCATGAGGTGCGCGGCCGCCGAATCGGCGATCAGGTGCGCAGGAATGCCGTCGCGCCCGAGCTCCCACATCGTCAGCCGCGCCCCCTGCAGCCACGGACGCGTCTCGCCCACGTACACGCGTGCGATGCGGCCCTCACCGTAGCCGGCGCGGATCACGCCGAGCGCCGTGCCGTAGCCCGACGTCGCGAGCGAGCCGGTGTTGCAGTGGGTCAGCACGCCGACGCCTTCTCCGAGGAGCTCTGCGCCGAGCTGGCCCATGCGCCGGTTCGCCGCCAGGTCCTCGTCCTGGATCGCCTCGGCCTCGCGCGCCAGCGCCTCGGCGCCGCCGCCGCGCGCGCCGGCCATGCGGTCCAGCGCCCACATGAGGTTCACCGCCGTCGGGCGGGCCGCCCGCAAGAGCGCGAACGCCTGGTCCAGGCGCGCCGGTTCCTGCCGCGCCGCGAGCACGACACCCCAGGCAGCCGCTATGCCGATGGCCGGCGCGCCGCGCACGGCGAGATCGTGGATCGCCGTCGCGACTTCGGCCGCCGAGCGGCATTCGATGTAGGTTTCCTCGAACGGCAGGCGGCGCTGATCGAGCAGGCGCAAGCGATCGCCCTGCCAGAGCACGGCCCTGATCGTGTCGTGATCCCGGGTCGAACTCACGGCCGGCGCGTGCCGTCGTTTCGACGGCGTGCCGGTGCGGCCGTCGGCATGATCGAGCGTTTCATGGGGCGGGCAGGTTAGCAGCGCCGTCACGCAGCGGCCAGTCCGCCGCTGTCGTGCCTGATGTCGTCCGCGTGACGCGCCGCCCCGGATACGGGCAAAATCCCGCGATCATGCCGAATCTCACCCATCTGCAGCGCCTCGAGGCCGAGAGCATCGACATCCTGCGCGAAGCGGTGGCCGAGGCCGAGCATCCGGTCATGCTCTATTCGATCGGCAAGGACAGCTCGGTGATGCTGCACCTCGCACGCAAGGCGTTCTTTCCTTCACGCCCACCGTTTCCGCTGCTGCACGTCGACACCACCTGGAAGTTCCGCGCGATGTACGAGTTCCGCGACCGCATGGCCGCGGAATCGGGCGTGCAGTTGATCGTGCACAGGAATCCCGAGGCCGAGCGGCTCGGCATCAACCCGTTCACGCACGGCTCCGCCCTGCACACGGATGTGTGGAAGACGCAGGGGCTCAAGCAGGCGCTCGACAAGTACGGCTTCGACCTCGCCTTCGGCGGCGCGCGCCGCGACGAGGAAAAGTCGCGCGCGAAGGAACGCGTGTTCTCGTTCCGCAGCGCGCAGCACCAGTGGGATCCGAAAAACCAGCGGCCCGAGCTCTGGCGGCTGTACAACGCGCGCAAGAATCGCGGCGAAAGCATCCGCGTGTTTCCGCTCTCGAACTGGACCGAGCTGGACATCTGGCAGTACATCGAAAGCGAGAACATCCCGATCGTGCCGCTCTATTTCGCCGCCGAGCGCCCGGTCGTCGAGCGTGACGGCGTCCTGATCATGGTCGACGACGAGCGCATGCCGCTCAACGACGGCGAGCAGCCGGCACTGCGCCGTGTGCGCTTCCGCACGCTCGGCTGCTGGCCGCTGACCGGCGCGATCGAATCGGACGCCGACACGCTGCCCGCGATCATCCGCGAAATGCTCGCCGCGCGGACCACGGAGCGGCAGGGTCGCGTAATCGACCGCGACTCGATCGGGTCCATGGAGAAGAAGAAGAAGGAGGGGTATTTTTGAAAGCCGGGATTGGGGATTTGAGATTCGCGATAAGCGAAACGCGCCGCGCGTCTGTCCATGCGCGCGTCGCCATTCGTCCGGTTTCCGCAACGCAGCTTTCCCCAATCCCCAATCCCGAATCCCCAATCCCGGCTCCGCCATGAAAGACCTGCTGCGCTTCATCACCTGCGGCAGCGTCGACGACGGCAAGTCGACGCTGATCGGGCGGCTGCTGTACGAATCGAAGGTGCTGCTGGATGATCAGCTCGAAGCGCTCGGTGCGGAGTCGCGGAAATTCGGCACGCAAGGCGACGAGCTCGACTTCGCGTTGCTGGTCGACGGCCTCTCCGCGGAGCGCGAGCAGGGCATCACGATCGACGTCGCCTACCGCTTCTTCGCGACCGAAAAGCGCAAGTTCATCGTCGCCGACACGCCGGGCCACGAACAGTACACGCGCAACATGGTCACCGGCGCCTCGACCGCCGATCTTGCCGTGATCCTCGTCGACGCGCGCAAGGGCGTGCTGACGCAGACGCGGCGGCACAGCTATCTCGTCTCGCTGATCGGCATCAGGCACGTCGTGCTCGCCGTCAACAAGCTCGACCTGGTCAGCTATTCGCGTGACGTGTTCGAGCAGATCGACAGCGACTACCGCGAGCTCGCCGCCAGGCTCGGCTTCGAGGACGTCGTCAGCATCCCGCTCTCGGCGCTGCGCGGCGACAACATGACCGCGCGCAGCAAGAACACGCCCTGGTACGGGGGCCCGAGCCTCATGGAGCATCTCGAATCGGTCGAGATCGTGCCGCCGGCGGACAACCCGCCGCTGCGCATGCCGGTGCAGTGGGTGAATCGCCCGAACCATGAATTCCGCGGCTTTTCGGGCCGCATCCTCGGCGGCGCCGTGCGCCCCGGAGACAGCGTGCGCGTACTGCCGTCGGGCCGCCAGTCGAAGGTCGCGCGCATCGTCACCTTCGACGGCGATCTCGACGAAGCCGTCGCGGGCCAGTCAGTGACGCTGACGCTGACGGACGAGATCGACATCAGCCGCGGCGACGTGATCGCCGCGGCCGGCGATCCGCCGGGCCTCGCCGACCAGTTCGAGGCGAGCATCGTCTGGATGAGCGAGGACCCGATGCTGCCGGGGCGGCCCTACCTCGTGAAGCTCGGAGCGACCACGCTCGGCGCCTCGCTCGGGCAGCCGAAGTACGTCGTCGACGTCAACACGCTCGAGCACCTCGCGGCGCGAACGCTGCACCTCAACGAGATCGGCGTCGCCAACCTGACGCTCGACCGCGCCGTCCCGTTCGATCCGTACCGGGACAACCGCGACATGGGCAGCTTCATCGTCATCGACCGCTTCACGAACGCAACGGTCGGTGCCGGCATGCTGCACTTTGCGCTGCGCCGCTCGCAGAACATCCACTGGCAAGCCACCGAAGTGGACAAGGACGCGCGCGCGCGCCTGAACGGCCATCGGCCGTGCGTGCTGTGGATGACGGGCCTCTCCGGCAGCGGCAAGTCGACGATCGCCAACATCGTCGAACGCGAGCTGCACGCGCTGGGCGCGCGCACCTACCTGCTCGACGGAGACAACGTGCGCCACGGGCTCAACAAGGACCTCGGCTTCACCGCGGCTGACCGCGTCGAGAACATCCGGCGCGTCGGCGAGGTTGCGAGGCTGATGGTCGATGCGGGCCTGATCGTCATCACGGCGTTCATCTCGCCGTTCCGCTCCGAGCGCCGGCTCGCGCGCAGCATGGTTGACGACCGTGAGTTCATCGAGATCTTCGTCGACGCGCCGCTCGCGGTGGCCGAGGCGCGCGATCCGAAGGGCCTCTACAGGAAAGCGCGGCGTGGCGAGCTCAAGAACTTCACCGGCATCGACTCGCCGTACGAAGTGCCCGAGACGCCGGAGCTGCACATCCGCACCGAACAGCACAGCGCCGAGGAGGCCGCCGCGCTCATCATCGAGTACCTGCGCAGCTGCGGCGTGCTCGGCCGCGATGCACACGCGCACGATCGCTGACAGATGGAGGACTTCCGATGAATCTCGAAGGCAAACGCGTCGCCGTCACCGGCGGATTCGGTGCTCTCGGCGCCGCCACGGTGAACGCGCTGCAGGCCGCCGGCGCACGCGTGGCGGCCCTCGACCGCGCCGAGGCTCCGCCCTCCTCCGTGCCGCTCGGCGGCGCCGCGCTGTTCGGCGGTGTCGATCTCGGCGACCTCGATGCGGCACGCGCTGCGCTGGCGAACGCCGCAGGATCGCTCGGAGGGCTCGACGCGCTCGTCAACATCGCCGGCACGTTCCGCTTCGAGAAAGTGGCCGACAGCGGGCTCGACACATGGGACTTCCTCTACCGCACGAACCTGCGCACCGCGATTGCCGCGAGCAAGGCCGCGTTGCCGTTCCTGCTCGAAGGCACGCGCGCAAGCATCGTCAACATCGGCGCGATGGGCGCGGTCAGGGCCGGCGCCGGCATGGGCGCCTACGCGGCATCGAAGGCCGGCGTCTTCAAACTGACCGAGTCGCTTGCGGAAGAGCTCAAGGACAGGGACATCACGGTCAACGCGATCCTGCCGAGCATCATCGACACGCCGCCGAACCGCAAGGACATGCCGAATGCCGACTTCGCTCGCTGGGTCAAGCCGGAGCAGCTCGCCGACGTGATCGTGTTCCTGCTGTCCGATCGCGCGCGCGCGATCACGGGTGCGCTGATTCCGGTGGTCGGGCGCGTGTAGCGGACGGATCAGTTTCCGGGAGGATCTCGACGTAGCCTTCCGTTCCGTGCACGCGGATCCGCTGCCCGTCCCTGATCCGGCGGGTGGCGTCGACGACGCCGACGACAGCCGGCAGGCCGTACTCGCGAGCGATCACAGCGCCGTGCGTCATGGCGCCGCCGACTTCGGTGACGAGTCCGCGGATGGCGACGAAGAGCGGCGTCCAGCTCGGATCGGTCCAGGGCGTGACAAGAATGTCGCCCGGCTCGAGCACGGCCGCGACGGGATCGAAGACGACGCGCGCGCGGCCCTCGACGAGCCCTCCGGAAACCGCAAGGCCGGGCAGCGCGCCCGCAGGCAGTCGGCCGCTCCGGTATGCGCCGTCCAGCATCTCGCCTTCGGAGGTGATAACTCGCGGTGGCTTCAGCGCCTGGTTCGCGCTGAACGCATCCTTGCGCTGCTGGATCAGACCGTGATCGGCCTTCTTCGTGCGGACGACGTCGTGCAGCTCATCGAAGGTGAGGAAGTAGATGTCTTCCCTGTCTTCGAGCACGCCCGACTCCACGAGCCGATCTGCTTCCCGCAGCAAGGCAAGCCTATAGGCGAAGTAGCGGCCGACCATGAAGTATTTCGGATACTCGCGGAATCCGCTGAACGTGCGCAGCCGGTCGATCATCGACTTTGCTTCCTCGGCCTTCCTGGTGCCGTCGGGCAAGGCGCGCACGCGTTCCAGCACTTCCCGCTCCTTCCTGCGCGCGGCGTTCAGCCCCTGCTCGAGCCTGCGCTCGCCTTCGCCTGGCTCGAAGTTCCTGACATTGCTCAGGATCAGCGGTACGAGTGCAGACGGGCGTTCGCTCCAGCGCGGCCGCGTGATGTCGATCTCGCCCGCGCAGCGCATGCCGTACCTGGCAAGCCACGTCTCGATCGCGTCCTTCGCCTCGGTGCCGCCGTCGATGGCGGTCAACACGTCCAGGAAGTCGTCGCGATCGACATGTTCGAGAAAAGGCGTGACGGACGGATGCGGCCGGATCACGTCGGCGACGTGCAGGAGATCGAGACCCATCTGCGATGTGACATTGCCGGGAGCGGATTGCACCAGCACGTCGGCCGCGTTCTTCTCGCCGATCCATTCTTCGAGGCGCTCGTTGAGCCACCACGCCGCCTCCATGCCCGCCATGATGGCCCGATGGCTGACGGGATCGAACATGATGCGCTTCAGCTCGAGCAGATCCGCACGGATGAACTCGAACAGCGCCGGCCCCGATTTAGTCCGGATCTCGCGCATGAGGCTCGCGTTGGACCCCTGCCCATGCGCGACGAGCTCCGCGACGATCGCGGAATTGTCTTCGAGCAGCGTCGGCGCACCGCCAGTGCGGCTTCGGCCCGGATCGGCGTCCGGCTGCAGCGCAATGAAATCGCCACGATCGAGAATCGCCTGCAATGCATCGCCGATCAGCGGATCCGATTTCGCCAGCATCGCAAGGATGCCCGCGCGTCCTGCGGGCGAAGCCAGCGACGACGTGATATCGACGAAAAGCCGTCCGCCCGCCTCGTACATCGGCCTCGCGGCCGTCAGTTGCCACATGGAAATGCCGAGCGGCTTCATCGCGTCGGTCATCATCTGCTGATGTCCCGTCGAGACGTATACGCGATTGCCGCGCTCCGGTGCGACGGGTACCGGGAACAGAGTGGTGATCGGTCGGCTCTGCACGATCAGGACATCGTCATCGGCGAGACACCACTCGATATCCTGCGGGGCGCCGAAATGCGCTTCGATGCGTCGCCCGAGCGTGGCGAGTCGCATGACTTCGGAGTCCGACAAGGCGGGCTGCCGCCGGGATGCAGTGTCGACCGGCTCTTCGCGAACTCCACCTGCCGGCGATGCGATGACGGCGAGCGGCTTGTCGGCGATGGCCCGCGTGACGATTCCGCTCTCGCGCACGGTCCAGGCGTCGGCGTTCGCGCGACCGGAAACCAGTGCCTCTCCGAGGCCGAAGCAGGCCTGCACCGAAACCGTTTTGCGATGGCCCGTCAACGGATCGGCCGTGAACATGACACCGGACGCGCGCGGAAAAACCATGCGCTGCACGACCACGGCCATGCGAAGCCGGCGCTGATCGAGGCCCTTGCGCAAGCGATAGGTCACGGCCCGCTCGCTGAAGAGCGACGCCCAGCAACGTTTCACATGCCGGAGAACGGCCGCACGTCCCGAGACGTTGAGGTGTGTGTCGTGCTGGCCGGCGAATGACGCGCCCGGCGAGTCTTCCGCCATCGCGCTCGATCGCACGGCATACGCCGCGTCCTCGCCGCACAGCTCGAGCGCATGCGCGATCTCGTTCGCCAGATCATCGGGAACGGCGATGTCCTCGATGACGCGGCGGACTTCCGCGCCCAGCGCCCCGATCGCCTCGCGGTCGTTCGGTGCGAGCTTCGACAACGCGTCGAGCAGCCCTTCGATCGACGGTGCTCCGGCAATTGCCCGCGCGAACGCATCTGCCGTCACACAGAAACCCGGAGGCACACGGATGCCATCGATGCGGTTCAGCTCGCCGAGGTTCGCGGCCTTGCCGCCGACGATCGCGTGCTGAGTCTTGCTGATCTGCCGCAGATCGAGGATGTAGCTCGACCATTCCCGTTCACCGCGACATCCGCGCGGAGGTGGCACCCGGTGCATGCGATTCCTCTTGCAGTCTCGTTGCGCCGGACGAAAGTCCGGACGAGGCCGCGGACTCTAGGTCGCGCGCTCGGGATTGCCGCAAGCCCCGGGGTGGTTTATAAAGTGAAAGTGGGGAGGAGCCGGACGGCTTCTCCTTTTTCATTTCTGCGCCACCATCGCCGCGAGCGGTCTTGCGCAGCGCGTGATCCGCGCGCTGCGGCCTTCGGGCGCGCATTCATCCCGTGTCAGTCGCGCGCACGCGCACGATCGAGGCGCGAATGTTCGCGCCTCGATCCCGTTCTGTCGGAAGTGGTGGGCGGTACTGGGATCGAACCAGTGGCCCCTGCCGTGTGAAAGCAGTGCTCTACCGCTGAGCTAACCGCCCGGTTTCGGGGCGATGCGGGCCCCGAATCTGCCGCACGAAGCGGCCTGTGCGCTTTTGCGCCGGGATGTGTCCCGGCTCCAGCCGTACAGCCCCAAGCCAGACGTCAGGCCAACGCTCTTGCGGCATGGCCAGACGTGGTGCCGGAGAAGGGAATCGAACCCCCGACCCACGCATTACGAATGCGTTGCTCTACCAGCTGAGCTACTCCGGCGCGAGGGGCGCGGAGTATAGCCGCGCGCCGCGGGGATGGACAAGTTTCGGGGCTGCCTGACGCCCGCGCGCGTCGCGGCAACGGCGGAGCACTACCAGCAGGAGCCGTTCGATTCGTTCCCGGTCTGGCTCTTGTTGCCGAGATTGTCGAGCGTCAGCGCACCGCAGGCGTCGCTCGCCTGCGCCTGGCCCGACACTGGTGTCGCGGTGAGCACGTAGCTCTGCGCGTCGCCCGACGCGCCGTTGGCGGTCGTGATCGTGTAATAGCCGTGCTCGGAAGTGGCATCGGTGATGCCGAGCCCGGCCGGCGGCGCCGCGGTCACCGACGTGGCATAGGCGTTGAAGTTCGTGTAGTAGCGCTCCTGCGCCGCTGCGATGCGCATCAGCATCTCGCGCGCGTCGGCGCGCCGCGTCCTGAATGCGTAGCGGCCGTAGTTGTAATAGGCCAGCGAAGCCAGTATCGCGATGACCGCGACGACGATCATCAGCTCGATCAAGGTGAAGCCCTTGGCCACTCGCCTGAACATGGTGTCCCCCTGGCGGACGTGAAGGCGGGGAGGGTCGCGTGCGCCCTTCCCGCCGGTTTCGTTATAGCAAATCGAGAAGCTCGCGCCACGATCCGCGGTGCGGCGGCGGCGCGGGAATCGCGAACTCGGGCAGGCCCGGCAGCAGCAGCGGTCCGCCCTGCGAGCCGACCACCGCCGGAATGCCTGCGATCGGGATCGCGTTCGAATCGACGACCTTGCCGATCTCGTCGTTGCCGCCACCGGTCGGGCCGGCGCCGCCGCCGAGCGGCGATGCAGGCAGCGGACCGCCGAGCGCACCGTCGACCACCATGATTGCGCCGCGCCGGCCGGGATCGCAGGGATCGTCGCCCTTCGGAATCAGCGTGGTGAGGATCACGTAGTTCGCGCTGTAGAACGGCACTGCGGTGACGATGTTGCGCTCGCCGGGCTCGGCGGTGACGTTGAGCGGTATCGTCCAGCCGCGATTGACGCTGAGGCTCAGCGCAGGCGTCAGCGTGCGCACACCGCCCGAGTCTTGCGTGATAGTCCAGCGGTTCATCATGGCCGGCGTGAACGGATAGGTGACGCCCGCCGCCGCCGCTTCGGTGCCGTTGCCGTAGTCGCGCACGCCGTAGAACGCCTGGGTCGCCGTGTTCGAGTCGGCCCCACAGCCGGTCGGCGGCGTGGAAGCCGTGCGATCGCAGAGGCCGAGATACTTGCCCGTGCCGAATACCCAGATCGGCAGATTGGCCGCGCGATCGCGCATGCCGACCGGCATCACCGAGATCGGCATGCGGCCGATGTCGGCCGTGTTGTTGCCGTAGCTCTTGAACATCAGGTCGACGCGGAAGTTGCTGGTGTCGCGCAGGTCGAAGCGCCACAGGTTGCCCGCGAGGTCGCCTGCGACGGCGATGTCGTCGACGAGATCGGAATTGAGGTCGTACACCGCAGGCGACGACAGCCCGTACGTCTGCGGCGGAGCCGGCTGTGGAGCCGACGCCGTGCTGATCTCGGAAATCAGATTGCCCGTCTCGAGATCGATGACGAACAGCGAAGTCTGGTTCGCCGCGGGATCGTTGCTGGCGGGATCGACCGGCGTCTGGTTCGGCAGCGGGAAGTAGCCGCTCGCGACGAGCACGACCCACTTGCCGTTGCTGAGGCGCGCGATGTTCGGATACGAATACGTATAGCCGAGATGCGCGAACGGGGTCGAGCCGCCCTGCACCGTCGTGTTGCTGATCTCCCACAGCACCTTGGCCGGCGCGGTGGAATCGGTGAAGCCGTCCGGCGCGGTGATGTCGAGCGCGAAGATGCCGCGCCCGCCGAGCCGGAGCGAGCCGACCAGCACCGTATGCCAGGAGCCGTTGATGAAGACGTCCTGGATGACCGGCGTGTTGTCGACACCCGGCGCGGTCTTGAAATACGACTCGTCCGTGATCTTGTCGAGGTGTCCGTTCTTGAGCAGGAGCGAAGGCACGTAGGCCCAGCGCTCGGCTCCCGTCACGCCATCGAACGCGTGCAGCATGCCATCGTTGGATCCGACGTACACGGTCGGCGCGCGGTTGCGGTTGTCGTAGACGAACTGCGCATAGCTGCCCGCACCCGGCGCGCCGTTCGAGCCCGGCGTCGCCGCGATCGCCTCGGGCGACCCTGGGGGGAAGTTGTCGCTGAAGCCGCCGATCGGCGCCGAGACGTAGCGCGGCTGCGAGTTGATGATCGCGCCGAGTACCGAGCTGCGCTTGCGCAGCAGCGGCGCCACGGTCTCACTGGTGCGCACGCCGCGCAGCCAGTCGAGGCGGGCCTGGCCGTTGCCGTCGCAGCCCGGCGCGACACCGGTCGGTGTCGTGCAGACCAGCGATGACGCGGGATCCTGGTTCAGCGCCGCCTGCTGCGACGAGCTGAGATCGGCCCAGCGGAACAGCCTACCGCCCGTGCCGGCGTCGTTCGAGGTGAAGATCACGCGCGTGTTCGGATCGCGCGCGGCACCGCCGGTGGCGCCGCTGGTCACGCAGAATCCGCCGGTGAGGATGCAGCCCGCATCCCAGCGCAGCGTACCCGGCGTACCGGACACGGGATCGAGATCCTGCTTGGTCAGGAAGCCGGAGTAGTCGCTGGTGTCGTAACCCGCCGAATAGCCCTGCGTGCCCGAGGTCAGCGTCGACATCGTCGCCGACAGCGCGGTCGAAGAGCCGCGGCGCGACAGGATGTTGTTGATGATGTCGGTGAGGTGCTGCACCAGCGCGCTCGGATCCGACGCGCTGAAATAGGAGCCGCGGCTGTTGATGGCGGCGTGCCACGTGTCGTCGATCGCCTCGGGTCGGTTGCGTGCCGGGCGCGGCCAGCCGGTGATGCCGGACGAGTTCTGCTGGCCCTTGCGCAGCTTGCAGAGATCGTTGTTCGGATCGCTGCAGTCGATGTCGTCGGAGAACTGGAGGTTGCCGGCGATGCCGAGCGTCACCATGAACTGTACGACGTGCTGCCACTTGGCCGGATCGTTGACCGGGTTGAAGTAGATCTCCTTGTTGCTCAGCGGATCCTGGCCCGGTGTCAGCGGCGTCGACCCGGTGATACCGGTCGTCTTGTCGGGCACGTAGGGCGGCACGGTGTCGTCGAGGTCCGTGCGCAAATCCTTGGCCCAGTAGAAGAACGCGATATCGGCCAGCGAGGGATAGCAGTTCGTCGAGCCATCGCTGCCGCACGATCCGGTCGACGACGAAGGCACGTCCCAGAACACGCGCGACTCGGCGTCGCCGCGGGTGAACGCGGTGCTGTCGGGCAACGTGTGCGAGCTCTGCACGTCGAAGAATCCGGAAGGCACCGTCGGATTGCCTTCGTTCCAGTAGCCGTCCGTGACCAGCATGTGGAAGTTCTGCCGGCACGAAAGCTCGCGGCCCGGCGGATTGCGCGTGTCGGGCTGGAAGTACGGGTCCTTGAGGTCGTTCGACAACGGGCGCCGGAAGAACTCGCCGGCGCGGATCGTTGCCGCGCGGTCCGGCGTGTTGCCTCGAGCGCCGACCTGGAACAGGAAGTTGAAGAAGCTCTTGCGGTAGTTCGCCGCCGCGCCGGTCTGGGTATTGTTGAGGTTCGTGATGATCGTGCTGTTGTCGATCGCAACGCCCCACGAGCCGCCGTTGCTGCAGCTTCTGGAGCAGAATGGCCAGATCGTCTGCCACGCGACGCGGACGTTGTCGCCGAACTGGCCGAAGGTGCGGGACAGCGCCGAGCGCGTCATGATGTTGCGCGTGCGGTAATAGGCGTACCAGTTCGCGAAGTTCTGCCACTGGTTGACCGTGACGCCCTGGATCGTCGCATTGCTGTTCGGCACCGCGACGGCTTCCCAGTTCGACGCCGTGTACAGGCGCGAAATGCCGGTCGAAGTCGGGTTGCCGAACGCATCCACCGGGATCGTGACGGAGCTCTTCAGGCGGTAGTAGTACGGGCCTCCGTTCGGATATGCGGCGCCGGTCTCGGGGTCGGTATGAACGGTATCGAGCGGGCTGGTGCTCCATCCGCAGGTCCAGCGGTGATCGGTGCCGCTGCAGGTGCCGTCGCTGCGGAAGCGCGAGCAGTTGGCTCCGGATGCGGAGCTGATGCGCGTGCGTCCGCTGTCGCTCGCATCCGCGCCGCTGTTGGGGTTGTTGTTGTAGCCGATCGTGCCATTGGCGCCGACGCCGTTGACCGGCCGGTTGGCCGCGATGCCGTCGAGCCAGACCGCGGCGAGCGACGCGTCGGCGTTCGGGAACGACGTACCGTCCTCGTACACGGGCGGCACGTACAGCACGTTCGGGTTGTAGTAGACGCCGTTCATCGCGTGGTTGGCGATCGGGCTGCTGCCGCCGATGACGCCCGCGCAGCGCCACGGTCCGCTCCACGAGCCGTCGTCGAACGGCCGGTTGTCGCCCATGAAGTTGCTGGCCATCGATCCCGAGTCGTCGAACGAGACGACGATGTTCGGATCGACCGACGCGTCGAGATCCGGCGGCGTCGGGCTCAGATCGACATCGCCCGGCTGGACCGCGAACGCGCGCGCGGTGAACAAGGCCAGCGACGCGGCGACCAGCGCGATCCGCGCCGTTCCTCGAGCTCGATTGATTGGAGTACGCATGGCTCTTCCCCGCCCCGGCGTGTCAGTTGCCGGGATTGAAATTGGTGACGGAATAGGCGCCGAATGTCGTCTCGGCCATGCGCATCAGCGCAGGCGTCGCGCCTTGGCTGCGCGCGGTGATGCGATAGAGGTGAACGCTGGGAGCGCCCGTGCCGCTCGGCGCGCCGAGATTCGATCCGCTCATGTTGCCGATGCCGCCGCCGGTATCGAGGCCGAGATCCTCGATGATGTAGCGCGGCTGGCTGGCGAGCTCGGCCGACTCGTAACCGGTCGGGAGGCTGGTCACCGTGTGCGAATAGGATTTCGCGCCGTCGCTGCCGGCCGTGAGCCAGGCCTTCGACGAGCGGAACGCGAGCACGCGCTGGTCGGCGATGCCGTTCGTGCGCGTGTAGCGGCACGGTTGCACGCCGGTGCCCGCGCAGGGCGGCATGGCGAGGCCGCCGGTCGCGAACGAGGAGCGCGCCGCCGCGGCCCAGAGATCGACTTCGCCGCCACGCAGCGCGCTTTCCGTGCCCATCGCGGCGAGGTGTGCGTTGCGCATGCCGCCGGTCATGCGCTCCTGGAGTATCGACGTGCTCGAGGCCGTGAGGCCGAGCAGCGTCAAAAGCAGCAGGAACACCAGGGCGACGAACAACACCGCGCCGCGCTGGCGGTGCGCGCAACGGGGTGCGAAGGACGAAAGCGACATGTCGTTCTCCATGGATCAATGATTGCCGTTGCGTGTGGCGACCATCGAAACGAATTCGCGGCGCATCATGCGGCCGGCTTTCGAGCCGTTCGTGCCGGTGGAGCCGTAGACCATGTCCGCAGTCGGGCTGTCCGGCGGCAGCGTCATGTCCGCATCATCTACCGTGTAGCGATACGCGGTGTCGGCGAGCGCCAGGTCGTAGACGTTGTCTACGCTGTCGATCAGCATGTGGACCTCGACGGATTTCACCGAGCGCCAGAGGCAGTTCGGCTCGACGTTGCCGTAAAGCTGCGTGTCCCACTCGGGCGGCGGCGGCGGGCAGTTCGCGGGCAGCGGCGGCGGCGTGCCGAACTGCGGCACGTCGCTGTTGGCTTCGACCTCGTCGGCCGTGAGGTACCGGAACGAGCCGTCGCGGAACTGCACGCCGTAGAAGAAATCGAGCCGCTCCACGCCCTGCACGATCTCGTCCGGCGTCGCCGAGCCGTTGACCTTGCGCATCAGCACCGGCACCACGCGGCCGGGCTGATCGGGATTCGGATCGCTCTTCCAGGCGAGGTAATAGGTGATCGTGACGAAATCGCGGTCGAAGTTGAACGCGCGCACGTCGAAGCTGCCGCCGCCCTGCTGCGCGCTCGGCTGGAATGCGGCCTGGCTGAGCAGCGTGCCGGGCGCCGGCGTGATGACGTTGCCGGCCGCGTTCGCCTGGAACAGCATGCCGCCGCCGCAGGTGGTGAGCAGCACGCGATCGCCGTTGACGATGTTGACCGGATCGTCGGTCTGCGCGCCACCGACGATGGTCGGCTGCAGTGTGATGACGGCGCCCGCGCCGGTTCCCGTCACCGTGAACGGCCAGCCGGTGCCGCGCTGGTAGCGGATCGTCAGCACGTCCGCGCCACGGACGCGCGTGCCGTCGGTCGTGCCTTCGGCGGGCAGACCGTCGGCGCCGGCGCTGCTTGGCACGGCGGGCGTGCAGCCGCCGCCGAGGTCGCACTCGTAGCCGCGCATGAACGTCGCGGGGCTTACCGGATAGACGGTGCCCGCGGTCCAGCCCGTCGGAGGAAGTCCGGCGGTGCCGCCGCTGTCGGGAAACGCCTTGCTCGACGTGATGTTCGACACGCCGATGACGTTCGCGTAGATCGCCGCGCCCGGATACTGCGGGCCGTTGTCCGCCGACGACGTCCAGCCGACGCTGCTGATGCTGTTGCAGTACTCGCCTCCCAGCATGCGCAGGTCGGCGTTGATGCGCGTGATCGCGTAGCGGCCGTTCTCCTGGAGGCGGGCCAGCGAATCCTGCACCTTGTTCGTCTTGCTGGTCGCGCCGAACAACGTGACGATGCCGACACTGAGCAAGAGGCCGAGCGCGAGCGCGACCATCAGCTCGATCAGGCTGAAGCCCATGTGGGCGCGGGCGTTTCGTGCTGCGCGAAGCATGTCGTGCGTCCTCATGGCTGGAACGCCCACGCGAAGGTCTGCACTGCCGCTCCGGCGGCGTCGCGGTCGAGGCTGGATTCGCTCCACTGGAGCTGGATCATGCACAGCCCCGTGTACGGCGCGCCGCCGGCCGCCTCGGCTGCCGTGACCGACACCGTGCCGTCCGGCGTGCAGGCGATCGTCGCAGTCGCGTTCGGCAACTGATCCTGCAGCTGCGTGCTCCACTGCGCCTTGTCGCGCGTGGCGATGTCGGCGCGCGAGCACGAAGTCGCGCTTCCGACTGGGCACGGATCGGTGTCGCCGGTGGGGTACGAGCCGTCGTAGTCGCCGGTCCACACGCGCGGCACATTGGCGCGCATGCGGTCCGCCATCGACTGCGCGAGGAACGAGGCCTGCGTGCGCAGGTATGCGCTGTGGTTGGTCTTGACCGAGACGACGAGCAGCCCCGCCATGCCAAGCAGCCCCAGGCTGAACACGAGCAGCGCGATCAGCACTTCGAGCAGCGTGAAGCCCCGTCGTGCAACATTGATATGCATATCCGACCTCAGCATCCCGGCGCGGGCGACGACGACGTGTCCCGCTGAGAAGAGATTTCGCCGCTCGACTGGACGCGGATCCAGCGCGATTGCGCAGCCTGGTGATCCGGGCGGCACACGTTGATGTCGGCCGAGACCACGGCACCGCCGGCGGAGTCGACGAGGTTGCCGCTCGGCCCGAACACAATGCGCGTGTCGCCGCCGTTGCCGTTGGTCACCTTGGTCTTGACGGCGTAGCCCGCGCCGGTATCGACACCCTCGTAGCGCTGCAGCACGAGATCGGTCGGATCGCCGAAGGCCTGGTTCGGCGGAGTCGCCCCGGCCCCGACGTCCGCCTCGACGCGCCAGCCGCCGCTCCAGTCGTTGCTGGGGCCGATGACGGCGACCCAGGAGCCGCGCTTGGCTGCCTCGGCGCGGGCCATGTTCAGCGCCCCGACGAGGTCGTTAGTCGTGCTGGTGACGGTCATGCGCCGGCCGAGCTCGCGAAAGCTTGGCATCGCGGCGGCGACGAGGATGGCGAGGACCGCGAGCGCGATCACAAGCTCGATCAGGCCGAACCCGCGGGCCGGGCGGCGGCGCGGAAGGCAGTTTTCCACACGTGACATCGCTCCCCCTGGCTGGAGCGTGGAAGACAGCGCGAACGTTAGAGCGCCGCCCGCGCGCGCGACAAGACGGGCTTGAATGCGAGGTAGGATTTGGCGGACGAGCGGCGAGCCCGCCGCAGCGGCTCAGGCCACCACGCGCAGGCGCAGCTCCTTCGGCAGCGCGAACGTGATGTTCTCGGGCTCGCCGTCGAGCTCGCGCACGCTTGCCGCGCCCCACTCGCGCAGGCGAGCGAGCACTTCGCGCACGAGGCTTTCCGGCGCCGAGGCCCCGGCCGTGACGCCGATCTGGCTACGCCCCTCGATCCACTCGCGGCGGATGTCGCCCGCGCCGTCGATGAGGTACGCCGGCACGCCCTGCTTCTCGGCCAGCTCGCGCAGCCGGTTCGAGTTGGAGCTGTTCGGCGAGCCGACGACGAGCACGAGATCGCACTGCTGCCCGAGCCGGCGCACCGCGTCCTGGCGGTTCTGAGTGGCGTAGCAGATGTCGTCATGACGCGGGCCGACGATGGCCGGAAAGCGCCGGCGCAGCGCCTCGATGACGGCTCTCGTGTCGTCCACCGAGAGCGTCGTCTGCGTGACATAGGCGAGCTGCTCCGGATTACGCGGCGCGAGCTTCTCGACGCATTCCGGCGTCTCGACCAGGTGGATCGCGCCGGCATTCGTCGCGTCCCACTGCCCCATCGTGCCCTCGACCTCGGGATGCCCCGCGTGGCCGATCAGCACGACGTCCCGCCCGGCCTTGCCATGCCGCGCGACTTCCATGTGCACCTTCGTGACCAGCGGACAGGTTGCGTCGAACACGCGCAGGCCACGCGCGGCCGCCTCGCTGCGCACCGCCTGCGAGACGCCGTGCGCGCTGAAGATCACCGTGGCACCGTCGGGCACTTCCTCGAGCTCGTCGACGAACACCGCGCCTTCGCCGCGAAGCTTGTCGACGACGTAGCGGTTGTGCACGACCTCGTGGCGCACGTAGATCGGCGCACCAAACGTCTCGAGCGCGCGCTCGACGATCTCGATCGCACGGTCGACGCCCGCGCAGAAGCCGCGCGGATTGGCGAGAAGGACGTCCATGCGTGGATTATGGGGCGTCGCCGGCCGCTTTTCGACCCATGACTCCGAACATGATCAGCAGCACCGCTCCCACGCTGATCGCCGAATCGGCGACGTTGAACGCCGGCCACGACCATTGGCCGTAGTAGACCTCGATGAAATCGGTCACATGGCCGAGGCGCACGCGGTCAATGAGGTTGCCCAGCGCGCCGCCGATGATGAGCGACAGCGGCAGCGCCGTGCGCCACTCGTCGCGCGGGAGGCGCCGCAGCCAGACCACCAGCACCGAGCACACGACGACGGCAAGCGCGGTGAACAGCCAGCGCTGCCAGCCGCCGGCATCGTGCAGGAAGCTGAACGCGGCGCCCGTGTTGAACGCGAGCGTCCAGTTCAGGAAGCCCGGGATGACAGGATGCGGTGCGTACGGCTCCAGCGTTGCGACGGCGATGTGCTTGGTCAGCTGATCGAGCGCGATGACGAGCGCCGACAGCGCCAGCCAGGGGAGTGCGTTCGGTTTCGCGCTCACGCGAGCTCCCCGGCCCGGCGCCGCCGCGAAAGCGGGTACCGCGCGAACTGACGCCGAAGGCCCTTGCTCCCCGCTTTCGCGGTGACGACGGGTCTTTTTCGCATCGTCGATGTCATCAAAACCACCGCCGCTCCTCGCCCGGCCCTTCGACGTTCGCGACGCAGCGTCCGCAGATTTCGGGATGCGCCGCGATCGCGCCGACATCGGCCCGATAGTGCCAGCAGCGGATGCACTTCGCGTGCTGCGTCTTGCGCACCATGACGCTCGCGAAGCGCTTCTCCGCGTGCAGCGAATCGACCGGCGCGGCCTCGGCCGGCGCGTCCGCCTCACTGTCGAGAGAAAGCTCCGAGGTGATGAAGAAGAACCGCAGCTCGTCCGCGAACGGCTCGAGCTCGGCTTTCGTCTCCGCGTCGAGATGCAGCGTCACCTCGGCTTCGAGCGAGGCGCCGATCTCGCGGTTCGCGCGCATGATCTCCATCTGCTTCGCGGCCACTTCGCGGATCGCGAGGAGATCGCTCCAGAACCGGCGCTGCGCGGGCGAGCCCTGCAATGCGGAAAGCCCGTCGTACCAGGTCTCGAACAGCACCGACTCGCCGCGCGCGCCCGGCATGTGCTGCCAGATTTCCTCTGCCGTGAACGACAGGATCGGCGCGAGCCACCGCACCATCGCCTCGAGGATGCGGTACATCGCGCTCTGCGCGCTGCGCCGGCCGCGGCTTCCGGTCGGCATCGTGTAGAGGCGGTCCTTGGTGATGTCGAGATAGAGCGCGCCCATCTCGTTCGTGCAGAAGTTCTGGATGCGCTGCACTATCTCCGGGAAATCATGGCGCGCGTACGCGGCGACCACGGCCTGCTGGACGTCGTGCGCCTGCTGCTCGGCCCACTGGTCGAGCATGAGGCATTCGGCGGCCAACACCATGTGCTTCGCAGGATCGAAACCGTCGAGATTGCCGAGCAGGAAGCGCGCCGTGTTGCGGATGCGCCGGTACGCATCGGACACGCGCTTCAGGATCTCGTCCGAGACCGCGATCTCGTTGCGGTAGTCGGTCGACGCGACCCAGAGCCTCAGCACGTCCGCGCCCAGCGTGTCGACAACCTTCTGCGGCGCGACCACGTTGCCCAGCGACTTCGACATCTTGCGGCCCTGCGCGTCGACGGTGAATCCGTGCGTCAGCACCTCGTCGTACGGCGCGCGGCCCTTCATCGCGGTCGAGGTCAGCAGCGAGGACTGAAACCAGCCGCGGTGCTGATCCGAGCCTTCGAGATACATGACCTTGTCGCCCGGAGCGCGCGCGAGATTCGGCCGCTGGTCGAGCACGCAGAAGTGCGTCACGCCCGAATCGAACCACACGTCGAGGATGTCCGTGACCTTTTCATAGCGCTCGGCTTCGCTGCCGAGCAGCTCCGCCGGATCGAGCGCGTACCAGGCATCGGCGCCCTCCTTTTCGACGCGCTGCGCGACCTGCTCCATCAGCTCGACGCTGCGCGGGTGCGGCTCGTGGTTCACCTTGTCGACGAACAGCGCGATCGGCACGCCCCAGGTGCGCTGGCGCGAGATGCACCAGTCCGGCCTTCCCGCCACCATTCCCGCGATGCGCTCCTCGCCCCATGCCGGAAACCAGTCGACGTCGTCGCGGATCGAGGTCAGCGCAGACTCGCGCAGCCGCTCCTTTTCCATGCTGATGAACCACTGCGGCGTCGTGCGGAACGCAACCGGCGTCTTGTGGCGCCAGCAGTGCGGATAGCTATGCGTGATCTTCGCGTCGGCGAGCAGCACGCCACGCTCGCGGAGCAGCGCGACGATCGCGCCGTTCGCCTTCCAGATGAATTGACCGCCGAAAATCGGCGTCGACGGCAGATAGACGCCGTTGCCGCCGACCGGATTCAGCTCGCCCGCGGGGTACTTCTGCACGAGCCCGTATTTCTGGCCGACCGTGAAGTCCTCCATGCCGTGGCCGGGCGCCGTGTGCACCGCGCCGGTGCCCTCCTCGGCCGAGACGTGATCGCCGAGGATCAGCGGGATCTCGCGCTCGTAGAACGGATGGCGGAGCGTCATCAGTTCGAGATCGCCGCCTTTCACGCGGCCGAGCACCTTCATGTCTTCCACGCCGTAGCGCTTGAGCGCTTTCGCCGCGAGCGCTTCGGCAAGCACAAGCAGGACGCGCTTGCCATTGCGCGACGGGCCTTCGACGAGCACATACTCGAGATCGGGGCCGAGCGTCACGGCGACGCTGGCCGGCAGCGTCCAAGGCGTCGTCGTCCAGATCGGCACAGCGACGATGTCGCCCGCGCCGATCGTCACGCCGAACTTCGCCGCGAGCGCTTCCGGATCGATCGCATCGTAGGCGACGTCGATCGCCGGCGACTCCTTGTCGTGATACTCGATCTCTGCCTCGGCCAGCGCCGAGCCACAGTCGAAGCACCAGTACACCGGCTTGAAGCCGCGCACGACGTGGCCGTTCGCGTGGATCTTCGCGAGCGCACGGATCATGTCCGCCTCGTAGCGGAAATCCATCGTGCGATACGGATTGTCCCAGTCGCCGAGCACCCCCAGGCGCTTGAAATCGGCGCGCTGCAGGTCGATCTGCCGCGCCGCGTACTCGCGGCACTGCCTGCGGAATGTCGCCGCGTCGACCTTCTGCCCCACCTTGCCGACGACCTTCTCGACCGCGATCTCGATCGGCAGCCCGTGGCAGTCCCAGCCCGGCACGTAGGGCGAGCGGTAGCCGGCCAGCAACGCCGCCTTCACCACCACGTCCTTCAGTATCTTGTTGACCGCGTGCCCGATGTGGATGACGCCGTTCGCATACGGCGGCCCGTCGTGCAGGATGAACGCCTGCTCGCGGTCCGACGTGTGCTGCTGGACCGCGTAGTAGCGCCGCTTCGCCTCCCATTCGGCGAGCATCGCCGGCTCGCGCCGGGCGAGATCCGCCTTCATCGGGAAATCGGTCTTCGGGAGGTTGATCGTGGTCTTGTAGTCGGTGGGCATGTGACGCCGCGATTCGGGATTTGAAGAATTGGGATCGGGATTCGTATTTCGTCGTTCTCGCGGAGGCGGGAACCTAGTGCCTCTGATCCACGGCGAAGGCGCTGGGTCCCCGCTTTCTCGGGGACGACGATGGAGCGGATGCCGCGTCGAGCATCGCACGCGCCTCGGCCGCATCGCGATCGATCTGCCGCACCATCGCGTCGAGATCGGGAAACTTCGCCTCCTCGCGCAGCTTCGCGACGAACTCGACGTCGATGCGCCTTCCGTAGAGGTCGCCTTCGAAGTCGAACAGGTGCGCTTCGAGCAGCGGCTCGGTGCCGTTGATGGTCGGACGTACGCCGAGGCTTGCGACGCCGGGCACCGGCTGCGCTTCGACGCCGCGCACGTGCACGGCGAAGATGCCGCCGACCGGCGACACGCGCCGGCCGAGCGGGATGTTCGCCGTGGGATAACCCAGCTTGCGGCCGAGCTTCTCCCCGTGCACGACGTGCCCGCCGATCGAGAACGGTCTTCCCAGCAGCCGCGCCGCCGCGGCGAACTCGCCGGCGGCGAGGTGCGCGCGGATCGAGCTGCTCGAGACGCGCTCGCCATCGATGGTGACGTCGGGCAGCGTCTGCACGGAAAATCCCGAACGCGAACCGATCCGCTTCAGAAGCGCGATGTCACCGCGTCGCGCGCGTCCGAAACGGAAATCCGCTCCGGCCCAGATCTCGCGCACGCCGCAGCGCGCAACGAGCACGCGCTCGACGAAATCCTCCGCCTCCATGGCCGCGAGCCGCGCGTCGAAACGCAGCAGCAGCAGCGTCCCGATGCCGGCGCCGCGAATGAGCTCGATCTTCTCGCGCACGCTGGCCAGCCGCGGCACCGGCGCGCCGCGTGCGAAGAACTCGCGCGGAATCGGCTCGAAGCTGATCGCGCACGCGGCCAGGTTTTCGGATCGCGCGCGTGCGGCCACACGTTCGAGCAGCGCGCGATGGCCGACGTGAACGCCGTCCAGCGCGCCCACACACGCGACGCTGCCGCCCGGTGCCAGGCTCGGCCCCGCGGCATCCCGGAAAAGCAGGCTCATGGCCGGAGTATAGCCGCTGCATTGCAGCATGCGGGCCTCGCGCCTGCACTCCTCCCATTCGAGCTGGCCTAGTGCGCCTTGAGATCGCGCAGCCGGAACCCTGCCGCAAACAGTACCGCGACGAATGTGCTGCCTGCCGCCGCGATGACGGCACCAAGCCGCCAGATGCGCGTCGTCGTGCCCCACGCGCTCCAGTCGGACCAGGCGGTGAGACAGGCGAGGATGACCGCCGTCATCGCCGTGCACGCAAGGCCGAGCCGCGCGAGATGCGCCGCCCAGCCCGGCTGCCGCGCATAGATGCCGTCGCGGCGGAGCGCGACCCAGAGCTGCGCGAGATTGAGATAGCTCGCGAGCGCGCTGGCAAGCGCGAGGCCCATGTGCAGCCCAGGCACGCTCGCGATCGCCGCGAGCCAGCCCTCGCCCGTCTGCTCCGGCGCGTGCCAGAGCACGAACAGCACCGCGACGAAGACGACGTTCATCACCATGTTCGCGATCATCGCGACGACGCCGGCGCGCACCGGCGTCTCCGTGTCCTGCCGTGCGTAGAACGCCGGCGCGACGACCTTGACCAGCGCGAATGCCGGCAGGCCGAACGAGAGCGCCGACAGCGAAAGCGCGGCCATGTCGACGTCATGCGCCGTGAAGCGGCCGTGCTGCAGCAGCGTCGCGAGGATCGGCTTGGCGAGCAGCACGAGCGCGAGCATCGCCGGCACCGAGATCAGGAGCGCCGTGCGCAGGCCCCAGTCCAGCGCTTTCGCGAAGCCTTCGCGATCGGTCGAAACGTGGTGCCGCGACAGCGACGGCAGGATCACGGTGCCGAGCGCGACGCCGAACACGCCGAGCGGAAATTCCAGCAGCCGATCGCTCTGCGCGAGCCAGGTCTGCGAGCCCGAAATCAGGAACGACGCGATCAGCGTGTCCAGCAGGAGATTGATCTGCGCGACGGACGAGCCGAACAGCGTCGGCACCATGAGCCGCATCACGCGGCGCACGTCCGGGTGCCGCCAGCCCCAGCGCGGCAGCGCGAGCAGGTCGAGCGAACGGAGCGCCGGCAGCTGCACGAGCAGCTGCAGGATGCCCGCCGCGAGGATCGCCCAGCCAAGCGCCATGATCGGCGTCGAGAGATGCGGCGCCAGCCAGAGCGCGCCCGCGATCATGCAGAGATTGAGGATCACCGGCGTCAGCGCCGGCAGGCCGAACTTGTGGAAACTGTTGAGCACGCCGCCGGCAAGCGCGGTCAGCGAGACGAACAGGAGAAACGGAAACGTGACCCGCAGGAGGTCGGTCGTCAGCGCGAACTTGACCGGCTCGTCGATCGAGCCGGGCGCGAAAGCGCGCGTCACCCAACCGGCGCCGATCACGCCGAGCGCGGTGACGACGAGCAGCACGCCCCCGAGCGTGCCCGCCGTGCGCGCGACGAGCTGCTTCAGCTCTTCGTGGCTGCGCTTCTCCTTGACTTCGGTGAACACCGGCACGAAGGCGACGGAGAACGAGCCCTCGGCGAACAGGCGGCGCAGGAAATTCGGGATGCGGAAGGCGACCCAGAAGGCGTCGGTCGCTGCATTCGCGCCGAACGCGTACGCGATCGCCTGCTCGCGCACGAGGCCCAGGATGCGCGAAACGAACGTCGCTCCGCTGAAGGTCAGCGTGGAGCGAAGCAGGCTCGGGCGCGGGCTCATGCCCGTTTCCTTCGTCGTCCCCGCGAAAGCGGGGACCCAGCGCCTTGCCCACGTGCCTGAGGCACGCCTTCGCGGGGACGACGGACCCGGGAGCAATTGACGCTCCTCTCTCCGCCCACTAGAATCCCGCGTCTTTTTTGCAGCAACCCCTTTTCCGGAGTCGTCCCTTGGCCAACATCAAGTCCGCGAAGAAGCGCGCCCGCCAGTCCGAGAAAGCGCGCCAGCGCAATGCCAGTGCCCGCTCGATGGTCCGCACTGCGATCAAGCGCGTCGTGAAAGCGATCGAAGCGAAGGACAAGGCCGGCGCGGAAGCCGCGTTCGCCGCCGCCCAGCCCGTGATGGATCGCTACGCCGCGCGCGGCCTGATCCACAAGAACAAGGCGGCGCGCCACAAGAGCCGCCTCACCGCGCATATCCGCGCGCTGGGCTGAAACCACTCGACATGCGACGAAAGAGCCGGCGCAAGCCGGCTTTTTCATGCCTGCGCCCTGCGCGGAGCTCACCCGAGCACGCGGCAGACTCGTCTCCCGCGGGTGAAGAGGCTCGGGGCGAACGCGGCCTGCGTATCGTCCTGCCATGCCCGCAACAGCGGTCGCACAGCTCCGCGTCACGCGTCCGCCTCGGCTGCCGCACGCCTTTCTTCCTCGAAGAAGCGCTGGATGTCCAACATCAGCGGCCAGGTGCCCTCGCGCGCGATCGCCGAGACGACGTACCACGGCTGCTTCCACCTGAGCTTCCTCACGATCGCCTTCGCGGTCTGCTCGCGCTCGTCTTCCGGCACGAGGTCCGCCTTGTTGAACACGAGCCAGCGCGGCCGCTTCAGCAGCTTGGGATCGAAGCGCTTCAGCTCGCTCTCGATGGCGCGGACCTGCGCTGCCGGGTCGGAGCCGTCGAACGGCGCGAGATCGACCACGTGCAGCAGCAGCCGCGTGCGGGCGACGTGCTTGAGGAACTGGACGCCGAGCCCCGCGCCCTCGGCCGCCCCCTCGATCAGGCCCGGGATGTCGGCGATGACGAAGCTCCGGTCGGCCTCGATGCGCACGACGCCGAGATGCGGCTGCAGCGTCGTGAACGGATAGTCGGCCACCTTCGGCGTCGCGGCCGAAACCGCGCGGATCAGCGTCGACTTGCCGGCGTTCGGAAAGCCGAGGAGGCCGACATCGGCCAGCACCTTGAGCTCGAGCTTGAGCTCGCGTTCCTCGCCGGGGCTGCCGGGGGTGGCGCGCCGCGGTGCGCGGTTCGTCGAGCTCTTGAAGTGGATGTTGCCCTTGCCGCCATGGCCGCCCTGCGCGACGAGCAGGCGCGCGCCGTTCTCGGTGAGATCGCCGATCTCTTCGTCGGTGTCGACGTTGATGACGACGGTGCCGACCGGCACCCGGATCACGAGATCCTCGCCGCCCTTGCCGGACATCTGCCGGCCCATGCCGTTCTCGCCGCGCTTGGCGCGGAAGACACGCTGGTGGCGGAAGTCGACCAGCGTGTTGAGCCCTTCGTCCGCCAGCAGCCAGACGCTGCCGCCGTCTCCGCCGTCGCCGCCGTCCGGCCCGCCGAACGGAATGAATTTCTCGCGTCGGAAGCTGACGCAGCCATTGCCGCCGTCGCCCGCATGCACGTGGATCGTGGCCTCGTCGACGAATTTCATGGGGGAGCCGGGATTCGGGATTCGGGGTTCGGGATTGGCGAAAGCTTACAAGCTCGTCGTCCCGGCGAGAGCCGGGACCTATTTCGGCCTTGTATCGAGCATCGAAATGAATTCCGGCTTGCGCCGGAATGACTGCGATGTGGCGTTACGACGCTGGTCCGGTTTATCGCCCGCAAAACGAAAAGCCCCGCGCGAAGCGGGGCTTTCTCGTTCGATCCGGCGCCGCGGTCAGCCCGGAATCACGCTCACGGTCCTGCGCGCCTTCGGGCCGCGGGTCTTGAACTCGACCGTGCCGTCGACCAGCGCGAACAGCGTGTGGTCACGCCCCAGCCCGACGCCGGTGCCCGGATGGAAGCGCGTGCCGCGCTGGCGGACGATGATGTTGCCGGCTTCGACCGTCTGGCCGCCGTAGACCTTGACGCCGAGGTACTTCGGGTTCGAGTCGCGGCCGTTGCGGGTGGAGCCGCCTGCCTTTTTGTGTGCCATGACGAATTACTCCTGCTCGGCCTTCTTCGCATCGGCTTTCGCCGCGCGCTTCTTCTCCGAGGCGCCGCTGATGCCGGTGATCTCGATCTCGGTGTAGTGCTGCCGGTGGCCCATCTCCTTGCGATGGTGCTTGCGGCGGCGGAATTTGATGATGCGGATCTTGTCGGCGCGGCCGTGCTTCACGACCTTCGCCGTGACCGACGCGCCGGCGACGAGCGGCGTGCCGAGCGTGATGCCCTCGCCTTCGCCCACCATCAAAACCTGGTCCAGCTTGATTTCGCTGCCGACTTCGCCGGGAAGCTTGTCGACGCGGAGGGTCTCGCCCTCCGCCACGCGGTATTGCCTACCGCCGCTGACGATGACTGCGTACATGGCCATGCCTCTGTAGTTATTCTGAAAACAGCCTGCGCCGACAGCGTGCCATCGGCGAGCCGGTCATTGTATCCGGCCTCGCATCCTCGCGGCAAGTCATTGTTATTGCTCCGGCTCCGCGCCGGCGGGCGTTCAGCCGGCGCGCGCGCGCGCGACCTTGCTGGACGTCTCGCGGCCCAGCCGGGCGCTGAGCCACAGGCCCGTCTCGATGAGGCGCCCGAGATCGACGCCCGTCGCGATGCCCATGCCTTCGAGCATGTACACGACGTCCTCGGTGGCCACGTTGCCGGTCGCGCCCTTCGCATACGGGCAGCCGCCGGTGCCGGAGACCGAGCTGTCGACCACCGCGACGCCCTCCTCGAGGCAGGCCAGGATGTTCGCGAGCGCCTGGCCGCGGGTATCGTGGAAGTGGACTGCGAGGGCGCTCATCGGCACTTCGCCCGCAACCGCGCGCAGCATGGCGCGCGCCTTCGCCGGCGTGCCGATGCCGATCGTGTCGCCCAGCGAGATTTCGTAGCAGCCGAGCGCGTGCATGCGCCGCGCGACGCGGACGACGTCCCCGACCGGCACCTTGCCCTGGTAAGGGCAGCCGAGCACGGTCGATACGTATCCGCGTACTTTCACGCCGTCGGCACGCGCGCGCTCGAGCACCGGCGCGAAGCGCTCGATCGACTCGTCGATCGAGGTGTTGATGTTTTTGCGGTTGAATGCCTCGCTCGCCGCAGTGAACACGGCGACTTCGGTCGCACCGACGGCGCGCGCGCGCTCGTAGCCCTGGAGATTCGGCACCAGCACCGGATAGCTCACGCCCGGCCGCTTCTCGATCGCGGCGTAGACCTCCGCCGCGTCGGCGAGCTGCGGCACCCATTTCGGGCTGACGAAGCTGGTGGCTTCGATGGTGCGCAGGCCCGTCGCCGACAACCGGTCGATCAGCTCTACCTTGGTCGCCGTCGGCACGATCGCCTTTTCGTTCTGGAGGCCGTCGCGCGCACCGACTTCGACGATGCGGACGGCGGACGGCATGGCGCTCACCGCGCGCCTCCCGTCGAAGCGCCCGCGCGCAGCGACTGCTCGAACTCCTCGGGCGTCTGGCGGGTCCGCACCAGCTTCACCGCATTCTTCCTGTCGAAGATGTCCTGGGTGCGCACGAGATCCAGCATCTGCGCGCGCGTGCCGCGCACGTAGACGTGCAGCTCGTTCTGCGTCTTGTCGACGGTGCCGCCGATCTTGCCTTCGATGACGAGCTTCGCCGTGCGCTCGCTGTCGACCGGATACAGCTCCATGCGATCGCCGCGCAGGCGATAACGCGCGAAGAAATAAGATTTCCCGGGTGCCGGCGTCACGCCGTGCGGCGGCTTGACCTCGGCCAGCCATCCGACGGCCGTATCGGCGACGACGACGTAATCCTTGCCGGCCGCGTGCACGTAGTTGACCGGCACGTGGATCTGCTTCACCGGGCCGTTCTTCTCCGGCTGGTCGAGCACGATGAAACGACACGCGTCGTCGACATAGAACGCCGGCGCTTCCGGCGCTTCGCCGCGATCCTTCGCGTCCGCACCGATCCAGAGTCCTTTCCAGCCGGTGTCGCAGGTTTCGATGTTGTCGCCGATGGGTGACTCGAAGCGCGTCTCGACGCAGCCGGCGAGCGCCAGCAGCGACAGCATCACGAGAATGCGCAAAGGGTTCATCCGTTCAGTCGAGAACCGTGCAGAGGCCGAGCCACGTTTCCTCCGATGTGTAGGCTTCGCAGCGGCGATCAAGCGCAGCGTAGTCATGCTCCAGCGTCCGTTTGGCATTCTCGAAATCGGTTTCGGAAACCCAGCGGTCGATCGTGAGATAGACGCCGCTCTCGCCGTGGACCTTCAAAAGCTCAGTGCCGCGATAGCCCGGCGCACGCGAAAAGAGCCGCGCCCAGTCCCCCTCCGGCCCGTATGTGCGCTCGAACGCTTCGACAGACTCCGGAGAAACACGGAAGCGCCAGATCGTCGCGACCATGCGCGTCTCACGCGCCAGCCAGCCGCACGAGCACGGCGTCGGCCTCGACGAAATCGCCGGCGGACGCCTGCACGGCATCGATCCGGCCCGCCCGCGGCGCGCGCAGTGTCAGCTCCATCTTCATCGCTTCCATGACGACGACGTCCTCGCCTTCGGCCACCTCGTCGCCCTCGGCCGCCTTGACCAGCACGATGCGGCCCGGCATCGGCGCGACGATGCGGTCGCCGCGCTCGGCCTGGCCGCTTTCATAAGCGAACGCGGGCGCGTGCACGAAGACGTGACGCCGTGTGCCGTCATGGAGCGCGACCCGATCGCCGTCGATGACCGCCTGCCAGCGCCCCGCGATGCCGTCGATGATCGCGTCGAGCGTGCCGTCGGCGAGCACCGCGCCGGTAACGGTGGGTTCGCCTTGATCGAGTTTCAGCGCGTACGTGCCATCCGCGCCGTGAGCCGCGATCTCGCAGCGCTCGCCGCGATCGGCGAGCGCGACGATACGCTTGCCTGGATGGCCGAGCCGCCAGCCATCGACGCGTGCCCACGGCGAATGCGGATCGGCCGACGACCGTGCCGTGCGCAGCGCCGCCTGCTCCTCGTACAGCAGCCAGGCCGTTGCCGCCGCGAGCAGCGCGCGCTCGTGTTCCGCGTCCGTCTCGTCCACACGCAGGAACTCGTCGAGATGACGATCGAGATAGCCGGTATCGATCGTGCCCTCGACGATTGCCGGATGGCGTACCAGCCGTTCCAAAAAGGCGATATTCGATTTCGGCCCGACGACGTCGCAGGCCGCGAGCGCCTCGCGCATGCGCGCGAGCGCGAGCGGACGCGTCGTGTCCCACGCGATCAGCTTGGCGATCATCGGATCATAGAAGATCGTCACCGTGTCGCCCTCGACGACCCCGGAATCGACGCGCACGTGCCGCGACGGCGACGGCAGCCGCAGGCGCTCGAGCCGGCCCGAGCCCGGCAGGAAATTCTGGTCCGGATCCTCGGCATAGAGGCGCAGCTCGATGGCGTGGCCATTCTGCGCAAGCGTCGCGCCGGACGGCGTGGCGCGCTCGCCTTTTCCAACGCGACAAGACGACGGTTGCAGGATTTCCTGCGGCAAGGCCTCGCCGGCCGCGACGCGAAGCTGCAGCTCGACGAGGTCGAGCCCGAGCGTCATCTCCGTCACTGGATGCTCGACCTGGAGGCGCGTGTTGATCTCCATGAAATAGAAATCGCCGCCCTGGCCGACGATGAACTCGACCGTGCCCGCATTGACATAATCGAGCGCGCGCGCGGCCTTGATCGCGGCCTCGCCCATCTCGGCGCGCAGCTCCGGCGTCAGGAACGGCGACGGCGTTTCCTCCAGCACCTTCTGGTAGCGGCGCTGCGCCGAGCACTCGCGCTCGTTGAGGTGCACGACGTGACCGTGCCGGTCGCCGAAGATCTGGAACTCGATATGGCGCGGCTTCTCGATGTAACGCTCGAGCAGCACGCGCTCGCGGCCGAACGCATTCTTCGCCTCGCGCTGGCAGCTCTCGAGATTCGCGCCGAACGCGTCCGCCGAGCGCACGATGCGCATGCCCTTGCCGCCGCCGCCGTGCGCGGCCTTGATCATCAGCGGATAGCCGATGCGGCCGGCCTCGCGCGCGAGCAGCGCGGGATCCTGGTCCTCGCCGGTGTAGCCGGGCACGACGGGCACGCCTCGGCTCGCCATGAGCTCCTTCGCGCCGGCTTTCGAGCCCATGCGGCGCATCGAATCCGCGGACGGCCCGATGAAGCACAGGCCCGCGCGCTCGACCGCTTCGGCGAAATCCGCGTTCTCGGAAAGGAAGCCGTAGCCTGGATGGATCGCCTCCGCGCCGGCGCGCAGCGCGGCTTCCACGATGGCGTCGCCGCGCAGGTAGCTCTCCTGCGGCCGCGGCCCACCGATCGGCAGCGCGATGTCGGCAAGCCGCATGTGCTGCGCGCCGACATCGGCTTGCGAGTAGACCGCGACGGTCTCGATGCCGAGGCGGCGGCAGGTGCGGATGACGCGGCAGGCGATCTCGCCGCGGTTCGCGATCAGTATGCGTTTGAACAGGCTCATGCCGATCCGTTGCGCGGCGCGCGCTGCCAGGCCGAGCGCGATTATCGCCTGCCCTCGCGCGACTGTCGCCATGCGGTGCGCGTTCGAGCGTGCGGTAACATGGATGATCGGCAACACCGGAGTCGACGACATCGTGGAACCCCGCGCACCGGCAGGTCTTTCGCTCGCGCCGGATGCGACGGCGCCGCTCGTGGCTGACTACGTGCGCCGGCTCGCGACCGGCGATGCCGCCGCCGCGCGGCAAGGACTGCTCGACGCGCTCGCGGCGCGCGAAGAGCGCGACTGGCTCGAATGCGGGCGCGCGCTGGTGCTGCGGCGCGATCTCGACGGCGCTGCCGCGGTGTTCGCGGCCGCATCGGATCGCTTTCCGGATTCGGCCGACGCGCAGCAGGCGCTGGCCGGCGTCCATTGGCAGACCGGGCAGCCCGCGCGGGCCGAGCCCATCCTGCGCGCGCTGCTCGCCGCGCATCCCGGTCACGTCGCGGCGACGTTCCTGCTTGCGAAAATCCTGAAGGAGCAAGGCCGCACCGGCGCGGCAGAAGCGGTGGTGCGCGCGCTGTTTGCGTACGCGCCGCAGCCGATCGGCACGACGATCCAGGCGATCGAGCTGCTCGACGACGCCGGCCGCAAGCAGGCCGCCGCCGAGCTCTGCGAAAGCGAGATCGCGCGCGGATCGACGGATGCCAGGCTGCACGCGTATTCCGCCATGCTGCACCTTCAGCTCGGCGACTTCGCGCGCGTGCGCGAGCGTTACACGTACGCGCTCGCGCACGACGAGCGCGCGCTCGACTGGCAGGCCGCGAACGGGCTGGCAGCGGCGCAGCGCTACAAGGAGGCGAGCCATCCCGATTTCGCGCTGTTCCAGCGCTGCCTGGAACGGCCAGGGCTCGGCGACAGGGCGCGCGCCTCGCTGCTGTTCGCGCTCGGCAAGGCGCACGACGACATCGGCGATTTCGCACAGGCGGCGGGCTATTTCCGCGAAGCCAACCGCGTCGTCGCCAGTTTCGCCGAGTGGCCGCGCAAGAATTTCCGGCGCATGGTCGCGGCGCGGCTGGACGCGAAGCCGCTTGCCGGGCGCAGCGCGCTGGCGCCGGACTTTGTGCCCGTCTTCATCGTCGGCATGCCGCGCTCGGGCAGCACGCTGGTCGCCGAGCTGCTGTCGCGCCATCCGGACGTGCGCCAGCGCGGCGAGCTGCCCTGGTTGCCGGTCGTCGCGGAGCGCCTATCGGCCAACGCCAGGCCGACCGCAGAGGCGCTCGGCCGGCTCGCTTCGACGTATCTCGCGCAACTCCGGCTCGACGACGCGCTGGCGCGCTTCTATCTCGACAAACAGCCCCTCAACTTCCTGCACCTCGACGCGATCGCGGCGCTCCTTCCGAATGCACGCGTGATCTACTGCGAGCGCGGCGAGCGGGACACCGCGCTTTCGATCTGGACGCAGTATTTCGCCGGCGCGGAGCACAATTTCGCCTATGACTTCGCCGACATCGCCACCGTCATGCAGGCCTGCCCCCGCCTGATCGCGAGCGCGCGCAAGCGCGGCGCGCCGCCGATTCACACGGTTCGCTACGAGCGCCTCGTCACCGCGACGGACGAGTGCCTGGGCGAGCTTGCGGACTGGCTCGGCCTCGGCGAGCTGGACGCGACGGCGCGCGACGGCAGCACCCGCGCGATCAGCACGGCCAGCCTCTGGCAGGTGCGGCAGCCGATCTACACGCGATCCGTCGGGCGCTGGCGCGCCTACGCGCCGCACGTGCCCGAGCTGATGCGGTTTCCGGAGTAGACGGCACGCGTTTCGGCTCTCCTGCCGGTCGAGAGAGGCACGGCCGGTCCTGATCACTCGCGCACCCATTCGGGCGCGTGCTTTTCCAGAAACGCCGCGAGTCCGCGCTGGCCTTCCTCCGAAACGCGCAGATGCGCGATCAGCCGCGCGTTCTCGGCATCGATGCGCTCGGCGGCTTCGCGCGTGAGGCCGGCCACGCGCAGCGCGAGCTGCTTGGCCTCTCCTTGTGCGAGCGGGCCGCCCTTGCCCAGGAAGTGCACGGCGCGATCGACCGCCGCGTCGAGCTGATCGGAAGCGACACTCTCGTGCAGCAGGCCGACGCGCAGGGCCATCGCGGCGTCGAACACTTCGCCGCTGACGAACAAGCGGCGCGCCTGGCGCAGGCCGATCGCCGCGACGACATACGGCGAGATCACCGCCGGCACGAGGCCGAGCTTGACCTCGCTCAACGAGAATTTCGCGCTCTCGACACCGATCGCGATGTCGCAGCATGCGACCAGGCCGACGCCGCCGCCGTAGGCCGCGCCGTTGACGCGCGCGATGGTCGGCTTGGAGAGAAAATTCAGCGTGCGCATCAGCGCGGCGAGCCGGAGCGCATCGTCGCGATTGTCCGCCTCGCTCGCCTTGGCCATGCCGCGCATCCAGTGGAGATCCGCGCCGGCGGAGAACGACGTGCCGGCTCCGGTCAGCACGACGCAGCGCACGTTCGCGTCGAGCTCGCAATCGGCAAGCGCGGTGGTGAGATCGGCGACCAGCGCGTCGTCGAACGCGTTGTGCACCTGCGGACGGTTGAGCCGGATCTCGGCGACACTGCCGCTGCGGGTGACCAGGACGGATTCGCTCATGTTCGTTGCTTTCGCGCGTTGTGGCGCAGGCTGCCGGGCAGAGAGATGCGACTGCCGATTCCGCATGGATCGAGCGCAGATGATAGCGGCTCGGCGAGCGCGATGGCCGCGCCTATAATTCCGCCGTCGCCCGCCAGGACCCTGCGCATGCCCGCCCGACTCGCGCCCGACCGCACGCGCGGACTGATCATCGCCTGCGGCGTCATCGGCGACGAAGAGCGCGGCAGCACGCTGCTGCAACGGCTGATCGCGCTCGTCAGCGCACAGCCGCGCGTGGTCGTGGTCGCGGCAAGCGAAACCGTCGAGGAGACCGGAGCCGACATCGAGACCGCGCTGTATTCCGCCGGCGCGGCAGACGTGCACCGCCAGCTCGTCGTGACGCGAGCCGACTGCGAGAAGCGGAATCTGCTCGACGCCTGCGAGCACGCGCATCTCGTCATGCTGCAGGCCGACCAGCCGCTGCGGCTCTCGACCCTGATCGGCGGCACGGTGCTCGCGCGCACGATCCGCCGCCGCAACGCGGACGGTTTGGCGGTCGTCGGCGCGGGCGCCGGCGCCGCGCTGCTCTGCGAGCACATGCTTGCGCACGGTACCGAAGGGCCGACGCCACGCCTCGGTGGTGCGAGCCTCGCTCCGGGACTCGGGCTCACCAATCGCGTCGTCATCGACCAGGGCGGCCACGCGAGCGACCGGCTGGGCCGGCTGCTCGCCGCGCTGGCGCTGAATCCGTTCGCGCTCGGGCTCGGCATCGATCCCGATACGGCGGCAGTGATCGGGCCCGACAACGCGCTGGAAGTCATCGGCTCCGGCGGCGTCACCGTCATCGATCCCGCCGAGATGGCCGAATCGAACGCGGCAGATCTCGCGCCGGGCGCGCCGATCCGCATCACCAACCTGCGCCTGCATTCGCTGACCGGCGGCACGCGCTACGATCTGGATTTCCGTCGCGGCCTGTAGCGCGATGACAGCGTCCTTCACGATCCGCCCGATCGAGCCGCGCGATGACAGTGCAGTCGCGGCGATCATCCGCACCGTTATGCCGGAATTCGGGGCCGACGGCCCCGGTTTCGCGATCCATGACGCCGAAGTCGATGGGATGAGCGCGGCCTACGCGAAGCCGCGCTCGGCCTACTTCGTCATCGAGGCCGGCGGCGCGGTCCAGGGCGGCGCCGGCGTCGCGCCACTGGACGGTGGCGAGGCGGACGTGTGCGAGCTGCGCAAGATGTATTTCCTGCCGGCGCTGCGCGGCCGCGGCGCTGGCCGGGCCGTTATGGAGCGCTGCCTGGCCGCCGCGCGCGGCTTCGGGTTCACGCGCTGCTATCTCGAAACCCTGAACGGCATGGAGGCGGCGCAGGGCCTCTATCTCGCCAGCGGCTTCGGTCGCATCGACCGGCCGATGGGGAGCACCGGTCATCATGGCTGCAACCGGTTCTACCTGCTCGATCTCTGAGCCGTTGCCGCACGTGAAAGGCGGCCGCAGCAGGCCCGGTCCCCTTGCGCGGATACGCGCCCGGCGGAGGCGTAGTTGGACCCCGCTGAGCGCGTGTCCCGGAGGAGATGGCCAACGACGCGCCCGTCGTTTCATCGAGAACCCGAGGGAGGCACTCATGCACGCAATCCACTTGATGCACCGTCACCTTGCAGCCGCGCTGATGGCGCTCGCCGCGATTCCTGCGCTCGCTGCGAACGAGACAACCGCCGCGAAGGCGCCGAGCGATGCCGACCTGATCGCGAGCGCGATGCACGCCGCACCGGCCGCCGTGGCCAAGGCCGCGACCGTCGCGATCATGGACGGCAACGGCATGCGCACGCTGCGCAAGGGCACCAACGGTTTCACCTGCATGCCCGACAATCCGGCGACGCCCGGCCCCGACCCGATGTGCATGGACAAAAACGCGATGGCATGGGTCGAGGCGTGGATCGCGCACAAGGCGCCGCCGCCGAACAAGGTCGGCTTCATGTACATGCTCGCGGGCGGCACCGATGGCAGCAACACCGATCCGTATGCGACCAAGCCCGAAGCCGGCAATCACTGGATCGAAACCGGCCCGCACATCATGATCGTCGGCGGCGACGAGACGTTCTACGAGTCATACCCGAAAGGCGCCGATCCCGACACCTCGCAGCCTTACGTGATGTGGGCCGGCACGCCCTATCAGCACCTGATGGCGCCGGTGCGCTGATGCGCGTTGTCCCTCTCCCGCTCCGGCGGGAGAGGCCGGGACGAGGGCAAGCAGTCGAGCCGGTGCGCTTGTCCTCGTCCGGCGCCGGCTTTTTCGCGCTGGGGAGAAGTGACGGCGCGCACTGCTAGAATCCGCGCCCTCGCAATTCCGAGGATGGATTCATGCAGCTCCAGCAGGTCAAGGCCGTCGTCACCGGCGGCGCATCCGGTCTCGGCTTCGCGGTCGCGAAGCATCTCGTCGCGCATGGCGGCAAGGTCGCATTAATCGACGTCAACGACGAGAAGGGCGCCGCGGCCGCCGCCGAACTCGGCAGCACGGCGAGCTATTTCCGCGCCGACGTGACGAGCGAAGACGGCGTCGTGTCGACGATGAAGCAGGCACAGGACAGGCTCGGCGGACTCACCGTGGCCGTCAACTGCGCCGGCATCCTCGGCGCCGGCCGCGTGCTCGGCAAGGAAGGCCCGATGCCGCTCAAGACGTTCGCGACGACGGTGATGGTCAACCTGATCGGCAGCTTCAACGTGGCCAAGGCCGCTGCGGATCTGATGCAGCACAACGCGCCGGGCGAGGACGGCGAGCGCGGCGTCATCGTCAACACGGCGTCGGTCGCGGCGTTCGAAGGGCAGATCGGGCAGGCCGCCTATTCGGCTTCGAAGGGCGGCGTGGTCGGCATGACCTTGCCGATGGCCCGCGAGTTCGCGCGCATCGGCGTGCGCGTGATGACGATCGCGCCCGGCGTCTTCCACACGCCGATGGTGGACGGCATGCCGGAGCAGGTCTATCAATCGCTGTGCGCGCAGGTCCCCTACCCGTCGCGGCTCGGCAAGCCCGAGGAATTCGCCGAGACCGTCGCGTTCATCATCGGGAACCGCTATCTCAACGGCGGCACGATCCGCATCGACGGCGCGATCCGCCTCGCGCCGAAGTGAGATCAGGATGACCTCACCCCGGACAGCACACTAGGCGTCCTTTTCGACGAGACACCGGAATGCGAGCTTACGAAGCCAAACGCGGCAATGTCGTCGAGCACGACGGCAAGGTCTGGCAGATCCGCGACATCGAGCGCAGCGCGCCGCAGGGACGCGGCGGCAACGTGACGTTCCGCTTCATCATGTACAGCGTGCCGGGAGGCCAGAAGCTCGATCTTTCGCTGCGCGCCGAAGACGAGCTGCGCGAAACGGAGCTGACGCGCCGGGCCGTGACTTACTCGTACCGCGACGGCGACGCCTACGTATTCATGGACAGCGAAGATTTCACGCAGTACACGCTCGATGCGGCCGTGGTCGGCGACGCGGCGGGCTACATCACGGACGGAATCGAAGGCTGCTACGTGCAACTGATCGACGACGCGCCGGTCGCGCTGCAGCTGCCGCCGACCGTCGCGCTCGAAGTCGTCGACACGGCACCCGAGCTCAAGGGCGCGACGGCGACCAAGCGACCGAAACCCGCGAAGCTCGCGACGGGGATCGAGATCCAGGTGCCGGAATACATCACGACGGGCGAAAAGGTGTTCGTCAATACCGCGACCGGCGAATTCTCCGGCCGGGCCTGACGTCGCGCCGCTCGCGGCGGCGCGACTCGCAATGCACTACTCCGGATCAAATCCGCCTTCGAAGATCGTGTCGCCGACGAGCTTGGCGAGACCTACATAGCTGCCCGTCGGCGAGGCGCTGTTGCTCGCGATGCTGCCGATGAGGATGCCGCCGTCCGGAGTGAACGCAACACTCATCCCAAGGTCGCCTTCGTCGAGCATCGGCGGCGGCGCGCTTGCGAGCGTAAGCTTGCCGCCGACGCCGAAGGTCGGATCGAACGTACCGTCCGGCTTCAACCGCGCCATCGTCGTTGTAGTCGGCACCGCCGTCGCGTTGCTGAAGCCGACGACGAGCAGGCGTCCTTGGGGGTCCTGCACGATTTCGATGCCGAGATCGCTCTGTGCGCCGCCGAGATCGAACGGCACGATCAGCACGCCGCCATTGGCGAAGCTCGTGTCCAGCGTGCCGTTCGCGGTGAACTTCGCGACGCCGTAGTCGTAGTTCATGAGATCCGGCTCGAGCGCCATGACGCCCGTAGCGACGAACGATCCATCGGCGAGCACCACGACGTCCAGCGCCTCGACAGGCAGGTAGCTCGGCACGCCCGAATTGAACAGCACGATGCCGGCATTGCCGAACGTCGGATCGAGCTGGCCGCTTGCATCGAGCCGCGCGAAAGCCCACGACGAGTAGCTGTAGATACCGGCGTCTCCCGCGCCGCCGATCAGTAGCGTGCCGCCGTTGGCGAGCGACTTGACGCCGAAGGCGATCGAATCCGGATACGCGGGCCCGAAATCCACGGTGGCCGTACCCGAGCCGTTGAAGCCGACGTCACGCGACCCGTCGACGTTGAGCCGCGCCACCGCCATGCGCCCCGCGTCCATGCCTGTCATCGCCTGTCCGGCCGCGACGATCTTGCCGTCCGCCTGCAGACTGCAGCGCACGGCGAAATCGTCGCGGAACCCGGCGGGGCCGAGGTCGAAGCCGACCGTGGCCCTGCCGTCACCGCTGAACTGCGCGTCCGGCGCGCCGCTCGAAGTGAGGCGCACGATGCCGAAGTCACTGCCGTTGCCGATGCTGTTACCGGACGCCTGGCCGCACACGATGATGCGTCCGTTCGGCTGCAGCAGAACACTCGAAGCCTCGTCCATGTTCGTGCCGCCGCCGTCGAACGCCACAATGGTCTGGCCTTGCGTGCCGAAGTTCGTGTCCAGCGTGCCGTTCGAGTTGAGGCGCAGCACGCCGAAGTCGTCGGAGCTCCCGTTCGCGACCGTGGCCGATACGACGATCTTGCCGTCGCTCTGCACGGCGAGATCGACGAAGCTGACGAAGCCGAGCGAAATTCCCAACGACGGTGCGAAGCCAAGCTGCTCGCGCCCCTGGACGCCGAACGAACCGACGAACCCTCCGTCGTGCGCCTGTGCCGCGCCCACGGCGAGTCCCAGCGCTGCGAGCGCCAAGCGTGTCTTGTCCACGATGTATCCCTCCCGTTGTTAGGTGCCGCCGAAGTAGGCCGGCCCCTTCCCGGATCGATAATACCGCGAGATTCCGCGGCCAGATGCGTCCTCCGTCGTTCCCGCGCAAGCAAGAACCCGACGCCTCGCTCCAGCCGGACGCCCTCGCGTTCCGGCTCTTGCGGGGACGAAGATCGCCCGAACGCGGATTATGTGCGGCGGGGCAGCCACCCTTCGACATCCGGGAGTACGGCCGAGCGCATCAGCCACTTGCGCGCCATACGGCGCACCGAAGCGTCGATGGTCTCGTCGTCGACCAGCTCGTCGATGCGGCGCCACGCGAGAGCGTGCGATTCGTCGCCGACGACGAAGTCTTCGCCGCGTGTCGCGCGCACGACATGGCGCACATCGTAGTGCCAATGCTCGGGTTCGCCCGGCCGTGCCGGAATGCGGTGCCGGTCGATGTCGAAGATCGCGCGCTCGACGACGAGGTCGGTCAGCCCCGATTCCTCCTCCGCTTCGCGCAGGGCGACGCGGGCGAGATCGGCGTCACCGTCGGCGTGGCCGCCGAGTTGGAGCCACGCATCCAGCTTGCGGTGATGCGTCATCAGCACGCGCGTGCCGTCGGCGCTGACGAGCCAGGCGGATCCGGTGAAATGGCCGATCGCGTGCGAGCGCTCGAACACGGTCCGCGCTGAGCGGAGGAAGCACGTGAACTCGTCGGCGAGCGCGGCGGCGTCGGGGTATGCGGCGCGGTATCTGGCCAGCGCGCCTTCCAGGCTGAGACTCGGGTCGTCCATGGCGCACGCAAGCATAGAGAGCGGACCGCCATGGCGGCAACGCCGCTTGTGCCCGCCGGGGCCGTGGGTTAACTTGCCCGCGCCCGTGCCGCGGCCTCGGCTGCGGCGCGGGCGACGAGCCTCCTTCCACCGGGTCGAGAGGCCAGCGGTCCGCGGAACGGGCCGCGCCGGAACGGACGCTCTCCGCTCCGGTAGACATCGGGACCGGCTTTGCCCGACCCGGCGAATCCGACGCGTTCCGGGACGGACCCCCGCTCGGAGATTTTTTGCAGCGGCTCGCAACCGCTGAAATGGCGCGGCCCGGCCGCGCGTTTGCCTGCAGGCCAGGGCGGGATGCGCGGCCTGCGGACGGATCCGGAAGGGGAGCTCGATGTTCAAAGACCTATTCATCGTCCAGCCCGTGCATCCGACGCCGCACGTCGACGCCGGCGAGCACGACCAGGGCCCGATCAGCGGCGAAGTCCCCCTGAAGCGGGCGCTGACCGCCAAGCACCTCGTCATGCTCGGCATCGGCGCGATCATCGGCGCGGGCATCTTCGTGCTGACCGGCCAGGCGGCCGCGATGCACGCCGGCCCCGCCGTCGTGCTGAGCTTCGTCTTCGCCGGCATCGCCTGCGCGTTCGCGGGCCTCTGCTACGCCGAGTTCGCCTCGATGCTGCCGGTTTCGGGCAGCGCGTACTCGTATTCGTACGCGACGCTCGGCGAGCTCGTCGCCTGGTTCATCGGCTGGATGCTGATCCTCGAATACCTCTTCGCCGCCTCGACGGTCGCGGTCGGCTGGTCGGGTTATTTCAACAGCCTGCTGGGATCGATCGGCGAGGTCACCGGCATGCCGCTCTCGCTTCCACCCGCGCTGGTCAACGCTCCGCTGACCGTCACCGACGGCCACATCTCGACGACCGGCGCGCTGATCAACCTGCCCGCGGTGCTCATCGTCGGCGCGATCAGCTGGGTCTGCTACGTCGGCATCACGCAGTCGGCGTCGCTCAACGCGGTCATCGTCGCGATCAAGCTCGCCGTGATCCTCCTCTTCGTCGCGTTCTCGCTGCAGTACGTCGACACCTCGAACTGGCACCCGTTCGTGCCGCCCGAAGACTCGGCCGGCCACTTCGGCTGGCCCGGCGTGTTCCGCGCGGCGTCGATCGTGTTCTTCTCGTACATCGGCTTCGACGCGGTCTCGACAGCGGCGCAGGAAGCGAAGAATCCGCAGCGTGACATGCCGATCGGCATTCTGGGCTCGCTGGTAATCTGCACGCTGCTCTACATCATCGTGTCGGCCGTGCTGACGGGCATCACACCGTACACGCTGCTCGGCACGGCGCATCCGGTGTCGACGGCGATCGAGGGCTATCCCAGCCTGCGCTGGCTGCGCATCGTCATCGAGATCGGCGCGATCGCCGGCCTCTCCTCGGTCATACTCGTCATGCTGATGGGCCAGCCGCGCATCTTCTACACGATGGCGAAAGACGGCCTCATCCCTGCGCCGTTCGGCAGGGTCCATCCGAAATACCAGACGCCCTACGTCGGCCAGGTCATCGTCGGCATCATCGCCGCCGTGCTCGCCGGTCTTCTGCCGATCAACGTGCTCGGCGATCTCGTCTCGATGGGCACTCTGCTCGCATTCACGACGGTCTGCATCGGCGTGCTCGTGCTGCGCAGGACGCGCCCGGACCTCGAGCGCGCGTTCCGCGTGCCGGCCGCGCCGATCGTCTGCGTCCTCGGCGCGCTCAGCTGTTTCGCCCTCTTCTTCATCGCGTTCATGGACAACTGGCTCTGGATGAGCTGCTGGATCATCGCCGGCCTGCTGGTTTATTTCCTCTACGGCTACCGGCGCAGCAAGCTGCGCAGCAAGAAATAACAGAGGCGCTGGCTAGCGGACGCAAGGCGCCGCGGTTTGCGGCGCCGGCGCACCGACCAGCGCTTCGACAACGGCTCACTGTCGCCCCGCTCCGATGCTCGAACGACTCCTCGTCAAGAAGACCGACTTCTCCGACGCCGACGCCAGCGAAGGCCCTTGCCTCAAGCGCACGCTCGGGCCCTGGGGCCTGACCGCACTCGGCATCGGCGCCGTGATCGGCGGCGGCATCTTCGTGATCACCGGCCAGGCGGCTGCCGAACACGCGGGACCGGCGATCGTGCTCTGCTTCGTCATCGCCGCGTTCTGCTGCAGCTTCACGGCGCTCTGCTATGCCGAGTTCGCGACGCTGATTCCGATGTCCGGCAGCTCGTACTCGTACGCCTACGCGACGCTCGGCGAGCTCGTCGCCTGGTTCATCGGCTGGAACATGGTGCTCGAATACGGCGTCTCCGCGTCTGCCGTCGCAGTCAGCTGGACCGGTTACTTCACCAGCCTGCTCGATCACCTCGGCATCCACCTGCCGGAGACGCTGACGATGGCGCCGCTCGCGTTTACCGACGGCCGCTTCGTCGTCACCGGCGCGCTGTTCAACCTGCCTGCCGTCGCGATCGTGCTCGCGCTCACCTGGGTCTGCTATCTCGGCATCCGCGAGTCGAGCGGCGCCAACCTCGCGATGGTCATTCTCAAGGTGGCGCTGATCCTGATCGTGATCATCGTCGGCGCGAGCTACGTCGACACCAGCTACTGGCACCCGTTCATTCCCGAAAACCAGGGTCCGGAGAAATACGGCTGGTCCGGCATCATCCGCGGCGCGGCGCTGGTGTTCTTTGCCTATATCGGCTTCGAGGCGACTTCGACGGCGGCGCAGGAAGCGCGCAATCCGCAGCGCGACCTGCCGATCGGCACGATCGCCTCGCTCGCGATCTGCACTGTGCTCTACATCGGCATGGCGGCGGTGCTGACCGGCCTGCTGCCTTACGACCAGCTCGGCACCAGCGAGCCGGTCGTCACGGCGATCAAGGCGCACGCCGAGCTCGACTGGTTGCGCTGGCTCGTCGAGCTGGGCGCGGTGATCGGGCTTTCGTCGGTGATTCTGGTCATGATCATCGCGCAGCCGCGCATCTTCATGATCATGGGCCGCGACGGCCTGCTGCCACCGGTGTTCGCAAAGATCCACCCGAAATACTGCACGCCGCACATCAACACGGTCATCACCGGCAGCGGCATCGCGCTGCTCGCCGCGGTGTTTCCGCTCGACGTGCTCGGCGACCTGGTTTCCATGGGCACGCTGATCGCATTCGTTGCGGTCTGCACGGGCGTGCTCGTGCTGCGCCGGACCGCACCCGATCTCAAGCGCACGTTCCGCGTGCCGTGGGCGCCCGTCACCTGCACGCTCGGCGTGCTGAGCTGCCTGTTCCTGCTGATCTTCGGCGAGAACTGGTACAACTGGACGATGATGGGCATCTGGACCGTGATCGGATTTGCGATCTACTTTCTGTACGGATTCAAGCACAGCCGCCTGCGGGATGAGGGTGCGTCGCGAGCCGTTCCCGGCTCTTGAGGAGCGCCGGCGTCGCGCTCGCGAAAGCGGAACCCTGCGCTTTCCTGCTTTCCTGATTTGTAGCGCCCTGCGAAACCGACTCGCCTCCCTGCGGGTCTTGCCGGCCATCCTGGCCGGCGCGTGACCGACAGGCCCTCCCTGGCCTGCGGCAAACGCGGCGCGATCCCTCGCGCCGCCCGCGCTGAGCGCGGCCCTCTTCCGTCCGCCCTCCGCCGCGGAGGGAACCCCAGAGCAAAAGAATGAGGGGCTTCTGCGGCAGGGACTGCCGCGCTTTTGCTCGCGGGTCCCCTCTCGGCCGCGGCGAGCGGGCGAAGGATCAGCCCGAAGGGGCACGCGCAGGAGGCGCGTGCGTTCGCTGTCAGTACACGGACGTACTGTCAGCGAGGAGCCCGCTCGCGTAGTTTGCCGGGCACGGAGGCCCGGCAAACCGCGGCCGCGAGGGTGTCCTTTTCTTCGGTTACCTTCTTTTGGACAAGCAAAAGAAGGTAACTCGTCGGCCACGGAGGGCCGACGAAAAAACACAAGGACATGAGTCGGCCCCAGCGACAACGCAACAAACCAAAAACAAAGACGCTGGGCCCCGCCTTCGCGGGGACGACAACAGCGAAAAAGAATTCGGCTCCGACCGGAACGACAAAAGCCGAGCGCGTCCTACGACCGCCCCTTGATCGAATTCAGCGGAACCACCGAAGGCGGCTTCGCCGGATCGGCCCCGGAAGCCGCCGCTTCTTTCGCGGCTGAAGCGGACGCTGCGCCCATGTCCTCGGGAGCTTCCGGTTCCGCCGCTTCGTCGACGAGATCGGCGGGCGTCGATTCGAGCAGCGACAGCTGCTTCTTCACCGGCGCGCCCATCTCGGCCAGGCTCTGCACCTGCAGGAGCACGCTGCCCTTGCCGCCCTCGCGCAGGCGCCGCAGCGCGCTCGCGTGCGCGCGCTGCGCCTTGTCGAGCGCGATGCCGACGTTGCCGAGCTCGTTGACGAGCAAAGCGAAATTGTCGTGCAGCAGCGCCGCGCGGCGCGCAATTTCCCGAGCATTCTCGTTGCGCTGCTCGATGCGCCACAGATGTGTCACCGTGCGCAGCGTAGCCAGCAGCGTGCTCGGGCTGACGAGCGAGATGTTCTTCGCCAGCGCGTAGCCGTAGAGGCTCTCGTCCGCGCGCACCGCTTCGATGAAGGCCGCTTCCACCGGGACGAACAGCAGCACGAAATCCAGCGTGCGCAACTGGTCGATGTCGTCGTAGTTACGCGACGACAGACTGTCGATGTGCCGGCGCAGCGACTGCAGGTGCTCGGCAAGCGCGAGCTGGCGCGCCGCGTCGCTGTCGGCGGCGACGAAGCGCTCGTAGGCGACCAGGGTGACCTTCGCGTCGATGACGATGTCCTTGCCCTGCGGCACGTGGACGATGACGTCGGGACGCTGCCGGCCTCCGTCGCGATCGCGGAAGCTGACCTGTGTCTCGTAGTGCAGGCCGGGCTGCAGGCCGGATGCCTCCAGCACACGTTCCAACACTAGCTCGCCCCACGCGCCCTGCGCCCGCGTATCGCCCTTCAGCGCGCGGGTGAGATTGATCGCGTCCTCGCTGATGCGCTGGTTCAGCTGCTTGAGGCTCTGGATCTCCTGCGCCAGCATGCCGCGCTCGCGCTGGTCGCTCGCCCAGGTCTGGCTGACGGTCTCGCGGAATTCCTTGAGCTGCGCCTTGAGCGGATCGAGCAACCCGCCGAGATGCTGCGCGCTCTGCTCGCGCAGCCGCTCGGCCTTGTCGTCGAGGATCGCGTGGGCGAGATTCTGGAACGATTCGCGCAGGCGCTGTTCGGCCTGATCGAGCAGCTGCAGCTTTTCGGTGGCAGCGCGCGCCTGCTCGCGCGACTCGGCTTCGAGCGCCTTGTAGCGCCCGGTGAGATCGAGCAGCTCGCGCCGCGACTCGTCGCGGCTGCGGCAGGCTTCGAGCAGCTGCTGCCCGAGCCGGTCAGCGTGCGCCTTGTGCTCGGCGGCCTGCGCCGTCAGCGCGCGCAGGTTCGCCTCGGCGGCGCTCCAGTCACGCTCGAAACGCTCGATGCGACGCGCGAGCTCGTTCGCTCGCTCCGCGAGCGCATCACGCTGCCCGGCGAGCGCAGCGACTTCGCTGTCGCGTGCCGCTCGCCCCGCCTCGTGCGCCTTCGCAATCCAGCCGCGCGCCAGCACGAAGACGACGAGCGCGCCGACGAGAAGGCCCGCACCGGCAGCGGCAGCATTGACGACGAGAAGCGGCAGGTTCGGCACAGGCGGGCCTCAAACGATTCGAGGCCATCATTGTGACAGCGTGCGGTCTCAGTTGCCGAGACGATCGCCTGCCGCGGAAACGAGAACGCCGCGCAGCGAGTGCGCGGCGTCCGGTCGAAGCGGTCGTACCTCAGGCTTTCGGGTTGTAGCCCGAGCACCAGCCCTTGGCAGCCGTCGCCTTGCCCGGGAAGAGGCTGCACGGGCCGTAGGCGTCGCCCTGCTTGCCCGTCCAGAACTTGCAGTTCTCGCAGAGCTGGCCGGGCTTGTAGATGGCGAACTTGGCCGTGTCGACCTTCGTCGCATCTTCCTTGTAGCCGAGCGCCTGCGCGGTCGGATCGGATTCGGACAGGTGCGGCAGATCTTCGGCAAGCGCCACGCGCGGCAGCAGCGTCGCGGCCACCGGCGCCACCACCGCACCGGTGACGGCGAGCTTGAGGAAACGGCGGCGTGCCTGGCTTTCGGCTGGGTTTGACATCATCGACTCCTGTGCTTGTGTATGGAGGGAGTGTAGATCGAGCAGGTGGGCGCTGGGCCCGCGCGGCGCCGAGAATACTCCCAAGCTCTAAATCGAGGCTGACACGGGATAGGAATAACTCTCAGTTACATTTGCGCGCGGACGGCAAAACGCGCCGGTGGAACACAGCGACGCAGCGGGGGTCCACTATCTGCCGACTGTTCCACCTCGTCCTATATATTCGCGCAGACCAAGCCCGGACGCCTCGACGTGACGACCGCTCTCCCCTACGACCCCGTCGCTCTCGCCAACTGCGCAAGGACGATCTCCGACGCCGGCCGCGAGCTCGCCGCGCTCGGCTGGACGCCGGCGACGAGCAGCAATTTCTCGATGCGGCTCGATGCGCACCATCTCGCCGTGACGATCTCCGGTCGCGACAAGGGGCGACTCGGCGGCGAGGACGTGATGGTTGTGGACATGGACGGCCGCGCGGTCGCCACCGATGCAAAGCCGTCGGCCGAAACACTGCTGCACACGCAGGTCTACCGCCGCTTCCCGCAGGCGAACGCCGTGCTGCACACGCACTCGCGCGTGCAGTCGGTGGCCTCGAAGCTGTTCGCGGCCGAAGGCGTGATCCGCCTCGAAGGCTGGGAGCTCCAGAAGGCGATCTCGGGCTACACGACGCACGAAAGCACGCTCGAAGTGCCCGTGTTCGCGAACACGCAGGACATGAACGTGCTCGCCGGCGCGGTCGACGCGTGGCTCGATGCCGGCAAGCCGCTCTCCGGCTACTTGATCGAAGGCCACGGCATCTACACGTGGGGCAGTGACATGGCGGAGACGCGGCGCCATCTCGAGGCGTTCGAATTCCTGCTAGCCTGCGAGCTCGACCTCAGGAACCTGAGAAGGTGACACGATCCATGAGCCGGCTGAAGATCTACGACGAAAACCGCACGCATCCGCCGCTGTCGGTGCACACGGACCACGCCGACATCGCGCGCGAGCTCGGCACCGTCGGCGTGCGCTTCGAACGCTGGGAAGCGTCGAAGCCGATCGTGCCCGGAGCGAGCCAGGAAGAAGTCATCGCCGCCTATCGCGGCGACATCGATCGCCTGATGCGCGAGGAAGGCTACCAGGCCGTCGATGTCATCAGCCTGAAACCCGACCATCCCGACCGCGCCGCATTCCGCCAGAAATTCCTGAACGAGCACACGCACAGCGAGGACGAGGTGCGCTTCTTCGTCGCCGGCGCCGGGCAGTTCACGCTGCACATCGGCGACAAGGTCTACGAAGTGCTCTGCGAAGCGGGCGACCTCATCGGCGTGCCGGACGGCACGCCGCACTGGTTCGACATGAGCGAGTCGCCGTATTTCGTCGCGATCCGCCTCTTCACCAACAAGGAAGGCTGGGTCGCGAATTTCACCGGCACCGACATCGCCGAGCGCTTCCCGCGCATGGCGCCGCACGAATCGGCGCGCGCCGCCGGCTGACGCGGCGAGGCGCAAGCCGCGGGCGTCGGCTGTGCATGTCGCCGGCCGGCGAAGCCCGGTAACATCTGCTCGTCCCGCGTGCGTGTTCGACTGAAGCTGCGAGCCCGTCTTGATCTCCGCGATTCTCACCGACATCGAAGGCACCACCAGCTCGATCAGCTTCGTCAAGGATGTGCTCTTTCCGTATGCGCGGCGGCGCCTCCCTGCCTTCGTGACGACGCGCGGCGACAACGAGGCCGTGCGCCACTGGCTGCACGAGGCGGCGAAAGAAGCCGGGCTGGTCTCGGCCACGCAGCAGGAAATCATCGATCTCCTCATCGGCTGGATCGATGCCGATCGCAAATCGACTGCGCTCAAGGCGCTGCAGGGCATGATCTGGGAAGCAGGCTACCGCGACGGCGAATACCGCGCGCACGTCTACCCGGAAGTGCCGGCGCGCCTGCGCGCCTGGCGCGACGCGGGCAAGCAGCTCTACGTCTATTCGTCGGGCTCGGTGCCGGCGCAGAAGCTCTTCTTCGCCCACACCGAAGCCGGCGACCTGACTCCGCTCTTCTCGGGCTATTTCGATACCGAGACGGGCCCGAAACGCGACGCGGGCTCCTATCGCCGCATCGCCGATGCGATCGGCGTGCCGGCGCCGGAAATTCTGTTTCTCTCCGATGTCACCGAAGAGCTGGACGCGGCACGCGCCGCCGGATGCCGGACCGTGCTGCTGGCGCGCCCGCCTGCGCATTGCCGGCCGTCGAGCGCGCATCCCTGCGTCCCGGATTTCGATGCGATCGATCCCGATGCGATCGCTTCCGATCCGACCGCACCTGGTGACACAGCGGATCGCCGGTCCTCATGAGCATCCTCCAGGCGAATCTCGTCGGCGCCTTGTGGATCGCATGGACCGTGTACTGGGGCATCGCAGCGCGGAGCGCGAAAGCGGACCAGCGGCGCGAGTCGATGGCGTCGCGTGCGTCGTACATACTCCCCCTGGTCATCGCGGCCTGCCTCCTCTGGCTGCCGGCGCTGTCGGTCGGATTCCTCGGGCGGCGTTTCGTGCCGGACACGCCGGCGACGTTCTGGACTGGCTTCGCCGTGCTCGCGCTCGGCCTCGCCTTCTCGATCTGGGCGCGCCGCGTGCTCGGCAGCAACTGGAGCGGCATCGTCACCGTCAAGCAGGATCACCAGCTCGTGCAGAGTGGACCGTACCGCTGGGTCCGCCATCCGATCTACACCGGTCTCCTGTTCGCGTTCGCGGGTACGGCGATCGCGCGCGGCGAATGGCGCGGCGTGCTCGCGGTGCTGATCGTCTTCGCCTCGTTCTGGCGCAAGCTGCGCATCGAAGAACGCTGGATGGTCGAGACGTTCGGTGCGGCCTACCTCCGCTATCGCGCCGAGGTGCGGGCGCTGATTCCCTTTGTGCTGTGACAGAACGACGGACGTGACGAGCAAGGAAGCCTGCGAGTGAAGCTCTGGACGGCCCTGTGGAACGGCATGCGCGCGGTCGCGCTGCGCCCGCCGCGCGTCAATCCGGTCGAGACCGGACCCGGATTGTTCTTCGCGCTGACCGTCGCCTATCTCGTCGTATCGGTCGCGCTGGCGATGATCGAGATCGCACGCCCGTGGGCCCTCCTCTCTTTGGGTCTCATGACGGTGCTCACCGACGCGCTGTTGACGCTGGCCGCGGCCTGGCTGATGGCGCGCGTCATGCAGCGCGACGGCATCGTCTGGGGCATCGCTGCGATCCTCCTCGCCGCGACGATCATGACGTCCATCCTCGTCCACTGGCCGCTCAACCACGCCACGCACGCGCTGGTCATGCACGGCCACGTTCTCGCCGCGTGGTTGGCCGGCCTCGTCTCGCGCTGGTGGTGGCTTCTGGTGCTGATCGTCGTCGCGCACTGGCTTGCGCCGCGCAGCTTCTGGCGGGCGCTCGCGGCTGGTGTGCTCGGCTATGCCGTGTCCGCCGCCGCCTGGTGGTGGCTGGACGCGGTGCCGGTTCTGACGACGGCGCAAGTTGCCAATACCGCAGCGAGGGATGCGATCGCGGGCGAGGACGTCGGCGGCGTCGGCACTGAATCGCCCCGCAGTCCCCCGTTCGATGCCGAGCAGGTCATCTACAACCAGCAGAACCTGCTCGACGAGGCCGTGGCGAAGCTGAGGCCGCAGACGCCGGGCACCGTCGATCTCTACGTCGTCGCCTTCGCCGGCGACGCGCAGGAGGATGTGTTCCGCAACGAGGCTGAGTACGTGGAACGGCTTTTCGCGCAACGCTTCGGCGCGGACGGACGCGTGCTCGTGCTGGAGAACAACCCCGCGACGGTGGCGACGCGCCCGCTCGCGACGCTGACCAACCTCGCCTGGGCGCTCGACGACGTCGCCGCGAAGATGGACCCCGCCGAGGACGTGTTGCTGCTCTACGTCACGACGCATGGTGGCCATGACCATGAGCTCCTCGTCGATCTCGATCCGCTGCCGTTGAACCAGATCACGCCGGACGATCTCGCCGACGCGCTGAAGACCGATCCCGGCATCCGCTGGAAGGTCGTCGTCGTCAACGCGTGCTATTCCGGCGGATTCATCGACGCGCTGCGCGACGATTCGACGCTGGTGATCACGTCCGCGCGCGCGGACCGCACGTCGTTCGGCTGCGGCGCCGATTCCGACATCACCTACTTCGGCAAGGCCTTCCTCGCGCAAGCTCTGAACAAAACGACGTCGATCCCCGAAGCGTTCGCCCAGGCGAAGAAATCGGTTTCCGAATGGGAAGACGCCGACGGCGAGGAACACTCCGAGCCGCAGATCGCCTCGACACGCAGCATCGAGGCGAAACTCGAAACATGGCAGCGAACGCTGAAACCCGGCGCGCCGGTCCCGTTCGCGCCGGTCGTGGCCCGGCGATGACGGCTACGGTCCCGGTTTCGTCATTCCCAAAGTGATGGCGAAGGCGGGGAACGATGGTTTTTGCGGATAGCAGCGCGTGAACCAGGACACTCGCATTCTGGACGCGCCGACCAAGGCCGCAATTGCCGCCGCGTGGGGCCTAGGCCCCGACGCAGAGTTCGAATCGCTCGGCCGCGGCCTCATCAACCGCACGCTGCGCGTGCGCGACGACGGCCGCGAGCGGGTGCTGCAGCGGCTCAATACCGCTGTGTTCCGCGAGCCTGGACTCGTGATCCGGAACTGCCAGGCCGTCACGGCGCATCTTGGCCGCGAGCGCGCGGCCGGACGATACGACTATGCCGTGCTCGAGCTCGTGCCGACGCTGATTGGTGCGCCGGCGCTTACGCTTGCGGACGGAACTTGCTGGCGCATGTACGACTACGTGCCGCACACGCGCACGCACGACATCGCGACGGATGCAGCCATGGCCGGCGAAGCCGCGCGCGCGTTCGGCGCGTTTGCGGCGGCGCTCGCCTCGCTGCCGCCCGCCGCCATCGGCGCAGTGATTCCCGGCTTCCACGATCCCGCGCGACGTCACGCCGATTTCCGGCGCGCGCTCGCCGACGATCGTGTCGGCCGGGCGGCAGTCTGCCGGGCCGAATGCCGCGACGCATCGGCCTTCGCCGACGTCGTCGCCGCCTGGCGTTCACTCGACGCGCGCGGGCTGCCGCTCCGCGTCGTGCACAACGATTGCAAGCTCAACAACGTGCTGTTCGATGCAGAGGGACGCGCGGTCTGCGTGATCGACCTCGATACCGTGATGCCGGGTTCGCCGCTGTTCGACTTCGGCGATCTCGTGCGCACGCTGGTCAGCCCCGTGGCCGAGGATTCGGCCGACATCGAACGTATCAGCGTTCGCGAGGACGTCTTCGCCGCCGTCGCGCAGGGCTACATCGAAGGCTGCGGCGAGATGCTGACGCCGGTCGAGCGCGCGAACCTCGTGTTCGGAGCGCGCGTGGTCACCGGCATGCTCGCGCTCCGCTTCCTCACCGATTATCTCGACGGCGACCGCTATTTCCGCGTCGAGCATCCGCTGCACAACCTCGAGCGCGCGCGCAACCAGCTCGCGTTGTTCGCGGCGCTCGGCGCCGCCGAAGGCGACCTGCAGGCCGGCTTGCGCTGATCTGCCTATGCTCGCCTGGCGCACCCGCTTCGGCGCTGCCGCGCGCGCATCATTTCTTCGCCAGCGCGAAGACGACGATCTGACCGTCGCGATAGACCGGCTCGCCGACGCGGGCGGCAACTTTTGATGCGCAGGCTTCCATGTCGGGCCAAGGCATCTCGATGCCGGGCGGAACGGACCACGGATGCAGGCGCAGGACGAGATAATCCGCGCCCCAGGTGGCACCCTCAGCGATGTCGGCGAGGCGGCCAACGCTGCGGAACCGTGTGCCCGTCGCCGTGTACGGAAACTCGTCCGCCTCGCCGCTGCCGCAGAACGGCGCAGCGAGCGCGAACTTGACGTTCTGACGGTGAATCGCCTGGTACCACGGATCCGGCAGGTAGTGCGAGATGAGGCGCGCCGGCGTCTCGATCAGCGTGATGCTGCCGCGCGGCCGCGTGGCAAGATCGCGGTAGAACTGCGGCACCGGGCCCAGCTCGAGTCGCGTCGAATACGGATTCCTTTCCGCCGCGTAATCGAACTGGAACAGCTCGTGACCCATGAGCTGGTTCGGATAGTAGTAATAGCCCGGGATCGGGCCTGCCGCGACGAGGCCAGCGACGAGCAGCGCCGCTGCCGCCGCCGCGAGCGCCGGGATGCGCAGCTGCGACAGCGCGAACGCGGCGCCCTCGGCGACGAAGAGCAGCACGAACGGCAGGGCCGGCAGCGCATAGCGGACAAAAGTCTGCTGATGCTGTACCCACGCGGGCCGGGCGAGCGCGATCACGCTGCAGCCGACCACGATCATGCCGAGCACATAGGCGGTGAAACCGCGCCGGCGCCGCCAGGAATGCGCGATGCCAAGCACCAGCAGGATCGCGAGCACCACGCCGAGCCAGGCGCTCGACACGCCGAACGCCATCAACAGCGAACGCTGGAGCGTGTCGCCGGTCACCGCACCCGCGCCGGCTTTCGAGATCATCGAGCGCCAGTCGCCGAGCAGCGGCGGCAGCAGCACGGCCGCGAGGCCGACGACCGTCGCGAGCGCGAGCACGCCGATGCGCGCCACATCGCGAACACCCGCCTCGCGCGACGAGCGCCGCAGCGCATTGCGAAGCGCCGGCACGCCGAACCAGAGGAACGGCCAAAGCGTGAACACGACCGACAGCAGGTGCAGCCACGCCGCGGCTACCGCCGCGAGCACGTACGTGATCGCCCAGCCGGGCGACCGGCCGCTCCGGCGCCATCGATCGAACGCGACGATCGCCACGAACGCGCACAGGCACGTTAGCGCATAGGGCCGCGCCGTGCGACTGAGATAGACGAGCACCGGCGAGACGGCCATCAGCGCGATCCACAGTGCCCGCACCGGCGGCGGCACGGAGCGGCGCATGAGATACGGTGCAATGACGAGTAGTGCGACGCCGGCGACGAGGAGCGGCAGGTGCATCTGCCATTCGTCGAGCGCGCCGAGGCCGTACAGCCAGCGGTAGTACAGCGTCAGCGGAATGCAGTAATCGGCGTAACCGAAATGCGTGACGATGCCGGCGGCGCCGGAGCCGATCAGTGCGCGCACCGCGTGCCACTCGTCGTCGATCGGCACCTGCGTGCGGAGCTGCCAGACGCGCAGCCAGACGCCGGTGAGGAATGCGAGCACGCCGAGCGCGAGCCAGGGCCACGAGCGCCGGTCGCACAGCGTCGCGGAGAATTTTCGGCTCAGCATCCGCCCGAAGCGTCCGGATCGGCGGCGGGCCGGAGTCGCAGCGCGACGTCCTGCGAGAACAGCGCAGGCCGCGCGAGCTTCCACTTCCACAGGCGGTATTGCAGCCCCGTCCACAGCACGCCGCATCCGTATACGACCGAGCGCCGGAAGTCGATCTGGCTTGCTTCGGGGAAGTAGCGGGTCGGGCACGAGATCTCGCCGATGCGCATCCCGAAGGCCAGCGCCTGCACCAGCATCTGGTTATCGAACACGAAATCGTCCGAGTTGCGCGCGAGCGGCAGCGTCTCCAGCACGCGCCGCGAAAACGCGCGATAGCCGGTGTGGAATTCCGAAAGCTTGGAGCCGAGCAGCAGATTCTGCACGGCGGTGAGGAAGCGGTTGGCGAAATACTTGTAGCGCGGCATGCCGCCCGCGATCGCCGTGTTGCCGAGAATGCGCGAGCCGATCACGACGTCGTAGACGTCCGACGCGACCATCGCCGCCATCGCGGTGATGAGGCGCGGCTCGTACTGGTAATCCGGATGCAGCATGACGACGATGTCGGCACCACGCCCGAGCGCCAGCGCGTAGCACGTCTTCTGGTTGCCGCCGTAGCCGCGGTTCGACGGATGCCGGTGCGTCATGATGCCGAGGCGCTTGGCCACGGCGACGGTCGCGTCGTCGCTCGCGTCGTCGACGAGCAGCACCTCGTCGACGACGTCGTGCGGGATCGCCGCATGGCACGCGGCGAGCGTCTTCTCCGCGTGATACGCGGGCATGACGACGATGATCTTCTTGCCGTGCAACATCGAGCGGTCGGATGGCAGCGGGAACGCACGCGGGACGAGCGCGATGCCGCTTGCATTCGGTGCCGTGCGCGTCGCGGCGGCGCATTCTAGCATCCGCCCGCGCGCCGGCCGGGGCGCATCCGCCGCAGCGAACCGCTAGAATCCGCTCCGACGGCCCCGTAGCTCAGCTGGATAGAGCGTCCCCCTCCTAAGGGGAAGGTCGCACGTTCGAATCGTGTCGGGGCCGCCATCCCTTCGCGGCCGATGCCATTGCCGCCGCCGTCAGAGCGCGAGGCAGGCGCGATAGCGCGCGTCGACGCGCTTCGCGAACCATTCGGTCGTCAGCTTGCGCGTGATCTTCGGGCTTTTCAGCCGGATGTCCGGCACGATCGCGCGCGGCAGCTTTCGGTGCGCGATCGCCTCGGCGTGCGCGAACACGCGCTCGTACAGCGCCGTCCGTTCGAAATCGATCGAACCGCTTTTCGCGAGCGCTCTCCTCGTCTCCCGCTCGCCGAGATCCAGCGTCTGCGCCAGCGCCTGCACCGCGCGCTCGGTCGCGCCGGGCCCGTCGCCGTAGCCGACGAGATCGCCGTCGAGCGCGAGCTTGCTGCCGCTCGCGATCGCGACGGCGTTCTGGAACGCCGCGTTGCGGCTGGCGTAGCGGCCGGCATTGTAATCGGCGAAGCGGTAGATCATGCGGTCGTACGACACCGGATAAGCGAGAAGGTGCGCGACGCCGAAGTAGACGCCGCCGCGCCGCGTGAACGCCTCGTCGCGGATCGACGCGTGCGGATACGGATAGCCGTGCTCGCGCGCGAAATCCTCGGCGAACGCGATGCCGACCTGCATGGGACCCGCGGTGCGCACCGGATTCGAATTCGCGAACAGGCGCCGGCCGAGCGGCACGCGGCCGATCAGGTCGTCATAAACGAGGCTCAGCTCGTGCTCCGTGCGCACGCCGGCGATGCGTTCGCCGTAGCTCCCGCCCTGCGACGAAGGCAGCTTGAGCGCGGCGGAGACGACGAACCCCGGCACGTGATGCGCGGCGGCGCGCCGATCGATCTCGGCGCGGGCGATGCGTCCCAGCCCGGGCACGACGGGATTCACGACGAAACCCGACTCCTGCCCGATCACGGCGATCGCCGCGCAGAGGTGCGGCGCGTCGGCCTCGAGACGAAGCTCGGAAAACGCCTTCTCGATATCGGCCGCCCAGCCTTCGCGGTCTGCCGTGCCCGGCGGCAGTCGGTGCCGGATCTCTGCGCGGATGTCCGCAGGACGCCGCGTCGGCACGGGAGGCTGCGTGGCACAGGAGGCAAGAAGCCATGCTGCGGCGGCCACGAGCGTGGCGCGGAGGCGGATCGTCATCTGTCGGATGTGGCGGCAGATGGGGCGACGTGCAAGGCGGCCGCGCGTGCCGCTTGCGCGCGACCTGCGGCGCCTCCACCTCGACAACATGGACGCGAACCCGACGCTCGCCCGCTTGCCCACGCTTTTCATTCCGCACGGCGGCGGCCCCTGCTTCTTCATGGACCCGCCGCCCGGCGATCCGCACGCGTGGGACGCGATGGCGGCGTATCTGCGCAGCATCGCGGCGTCGATCGGCGCGAAGCCGCGCACGATCCTCGTGATTTCGGCGCACTGGGAAATGCCGCGGCCGACCGTGATGACGGCCGAGCGCTCGCCGCTGCTGTTCGACTACTACGGGTTTCCCGAGCACACGTACCGTCTCGAGTATCCGGCGCCGGGTTCGCCCGAGCTCGCGGCGCGTGTGCGCGCGTTGCTCGCGGCGGCGGGCATCGCCAGCGACGAGGACGCGGCGCGCGGCTTCGATCACGGCGTGTTCGTGCCGTTCCTGCTGATGTTTCCGGATGCCGACGTGCCGGTCGTGCAGCTGTCGCTGCGAGGCGATCTCGATCCGGCTGCGCACATCGCGCTCGGCCGCGCGCTGGCACCGCTGCGCGACGAAGGTGTGCTGATCGTGGGCAGCGGCATGAGCTATCACAACCTGCGGCGTTTCTGGTCGACCGATGCGCACGACGTCGAAGCCGCGCGCGCGTTCGACGCGTGGCTGGCCGATACCGTGGAAGCCGCCGGCGCGAGTGAGCGCGAAGCGCGGCTCGCGGCCTGGATGCACGCGCCCGGCGCCCGCAGCGCGCATCCCCGCAGCGAGCATCTGCTGCCACTGATGGTGGCGGCAGGTGCCGCCGCCGGGGACCGCGGCGTGCGGACCTACCGCGACCGCATCTTCGGCAAGGCGGTTTCCGGGTTCCGGTTCGGCTGAGCCGGGCTCACCAAACTTCGCCTGCTACAATTGACGGTTTGGCGCCCCTGCGCATTCCCTGTCCTGGAGTCCCCATGTCCGCCCCGATGCTGAAGGCGCTCGGCCTTTCCGACAAGAATTCCGGTACCTACCTCGGCAACGGCGAATGGTCGAAGACGACCGATGCCGGCGTGCTGCAGCCGCTCAATCCGAGCACGAACGAAGTCATCGCCGAGGTCTTCGCGTCAAGCCCCGCGGACTACGAGACGATCGTGCATCGCGCACAGGCGGCGTTCCAGGTCTGGCGCACGACGCCGGCGCCGCGACGCGGCGAGGCGGTGCGCCTCTGTGGCGAGGCGCTGCGCCGGAACAAGGACGCGCTCGGCTCGCTGGTCGCGCTCGAGATGGGCAAGATCAAGCCCGAAGGCGACGGCGAGGTGCAGGAGATGATCGACATCGCCGACTTCGCAGTCGGCCAGAGCCGCATGCTGTACGGCCTGTCGATGCACTCCGAGCGCCCGGGCCACCGCATGTACGAGCAGTGGCATCCGCTCGGCCTCGTCGGAATCATATCGGCGTTCAACTTCCCGGTCGCGGTGTGGGCGTGGAACTCGTTCATCGCCGCGGTGTGCGGCGACATCTCGATCTGGAGACCATCGCCGAAGGTGCCGCTGTCCGCGATCGCCACGATGAAGATCTGCAATGACGCGCTGAAGGCCGGCGGCTTTCCCGATCTCTTCTTCCTGTTCAACGACGCCGGCACCGATCTCGCCGCGAAGTTCGTCGACGACCACCGCGTTCCGCTGATCAGCTTCACGGGTTCGACCAGGGTCGGCCGCATGGTGGGCGAGCGCGTCGCGCGGCGCATGGGCCGCTCGCTGCTCGAGCTCGGCGGCAATAACGCGATCATCGTCGACGAGAGCGCGGACCTGAAACTCGCGATCCCGGCGATCGTGTTCGGTGCGGTCGGCACGGCCGGCCAGCGCTGCACGACGACGCGGCGCCTCTTCGTACACGAGTCGATCTTCGACGACGTGCTGGGCAGACTCGTGAACGCGTACAGGCAGGTCGAAGCGAAGATCGGCGACCCGACGCTGCCGACGACGCTGATGGGCCCGCTCAACAGCAAGGCTGCGGTCGAGCAGTACACGGCCGCGATCGAGAAGGCGAAGGCGAGCGGCGGCACGATTGTCACTGGCGGCAAGGCGCTCACCGACCGCAAGGGCAATTTCGTGCTGCCGACGATCGTGACGGGCCTGAAGAATTCCGACGAGGTCGTGCAGACCGAGACCTTCGCGCCGATTCTCTACGTGATGCCGTTCAGGACAATCGACGAGGCGATCGCGATGCAGAACGGCGTGCCGCAGGGCCTCTCGTCGGCGATCTTCACGCAGAACCTCAAGGTAGCCGAGCAGTACCTCTCCGCCGCGGGCTCGGACTGCGGCATTGCCAACGTCAACATCGGCACGTCCGGCGCCGAGATCGGCGGCGCGTTCGGCGGCGAGAAGGAAACCGGCGGCGGCCGCGAATCGGGCTCGGACGCGTGGAAGGCATACATGCGCCGGCAGACGAACACGATCAACTACTCCGACGCGCTGCCGCTGGCGCAGGGCATCAAGTTCGATCTTTGACACGGCGGTGCCGCATGCCCGCGGCGCCCCGCTCAGCGTTTCCAGCCGCCCTGCTTTCCCCTCTCCCGCTTGCGGGAGAGGGCCGCGGTGAGGGTGGACGCTTACGGTGATAGCTTCGCCCGCCTGATTCCGTTCTAGACAGCATCCCCCCGCATTCCGCGGGTCTCGCAGGTGCTGTCATGTCGAAGATCCTCGTTTCCGTCCTGCTCCTGGCAGGCGCCCTCGGTGCAGGCCCGGCCTTCGCCGCCGACGCGAGCGACCCGCGGCTCGTCGAGCGTGGCCGCTACGTGGTGATGATCGGCGGCTGCAACGATTGCCATACACCGGATTTCACTGTGGCCGGCGGCAAGCTGCCGGAATCGCAATGGCTGATGGGCGACCGCCTCGGCTGGCAAGGCGCTTGGGGAACGACCTATGCGCCGAACCTGCGCCTCAAGCTCGCCGCGATGGATCTTCCGGCCTGGAAGGCGTACGCGCGCAGCCTGAAGACGCGTCCGCCTATGCCGTACTGGGCCGTGAACGCGATGAGCGATGAAGACCTCGAAGCCCTGTGGACGTTCGTGCGCTCGCTCGGCCCGGCCGGCGAGCCCGCGCCCGCGGCGCTGCCGCCGGGCGTTGCGGCAGAGGGTCCGGTGGTGACGTTCCCCGCGCCGCCGCAAGCCGTCGCCGCAAAGTAGCGAGTCGAAAAACGAACGAAGCTCCTCCCGCTTCGTCGCATGCGTCGCCGCGCGCGACGCGGGCGGTGCCCGCGGGGCGGACAGGGACGTCCGCGCCCGCGCCGGCGCAACGCGCCGATCGGCTATCCTGTGCGAAGAAGCCCGCGCGAGCGGGCAGCCTCCTTCGCAGCATGGATCGACTTACCCGCACCAGCGGCACCGCCGCCGCGAGCCTCGTGTTCGGCATCCTCGGCTGGATCGCGCTGCCGTTTCTCGGCGCACTCGCCGCGGTGATCCTCGGCCACAGCGCTCGCCGTGAAATCCGGCGCGCGCCGCCGGGCAGCATCGAGGGCAATGGCCTCGCGTTGGCCGGACTGGTGCTGGGCTGGCTTCAACTCGCCTTCGTCATTGTGGCTGCCGCGTTCGTGCTCGTCGTCCTGGGAGGGATCGGGCTTCTCAAGACAATCTGGCAGTAGCGTGTACGCACTCGTCCGGCCATTCCTGTTCTGCCTCGACGCCGAGCGCGCACACGATCTCGGTCTCGCGGCCATCGAGACCGCCTACCGCACGAGGCTGGAACCGCTGCTGGCGGCGCGCCCGCAGCCGCTGCCGGTCAGGGCTTTCGGCCTAAGCTTTCCGAATCCGGTCGGCCTCGCGGCGGGACTCGACAAAAACGGCGCGCACGTCGACGCGCTCGCCGCGCTCGGCTTCGGCTTCATCGAGGTCGGCACGACCACGCCGCGCCCGCAGCCCGGCAACCCGAAGCCGCGCATGTTTCGCCTGCCGGAGGTCGAGGGCGTCATCAACCGGCTAGGCTTCAACAACGACGGCGTCGACGCGCTGGTGCGCAACGTCGAGCGCGCGCGCTTCGGCGGCGTGCTCGGCATCAACATCGGCAGGAACAAGGACACGCCGAACGAGCGCGCCGTCGAGGACTATCTCACCTGCCTCGAGCGCGTCTACGCGCGGGCGAGCTACGTGACGGTCAACATCTCCTCGCCGAACACGCAGGGGCTGCGCGATCTCCAGCAGGAGGAAACCCTGAAGCGCTTCATCGGCACGCTGCGCGAGGCGCAGGAACGGCTTGCGGCGCAGCACGGCGCGCGCACGCCGATGCTGCTCAAGATCGCGCCGGACCTCAGTGAAGCGGAACAGGACGCCATCGCCGAAGTCGCGATCGCGAGCGGCATCGACGGCCTCGTCTGCACGAACACCACGATCGACCGCACGGCCGTGGCGGGCCGACGCTACGCCGGCGAGAGCGGCGGCCTTTCCGGCAAGCCGCTGTTCGCGACATCGACCGCCGTGCTGCGCGGCATGGCGCGCCGGCTCGGCGGGCGGATTCCGCTGGTCGGCGTCGGCGGCATCGTCACCGGCGGCGACGCGGCCGCGAAGATCGACGCGGGCGCGTCGGTCGTGCAGTTCTACACCGGCATGATCTATCGCGGACCCGCGCTGATCGGCGAATGCGTCGAGGCGATCCGCGCGCGCGAGGCGCGCGCCGCATGAGCGTCGCGATCGCCCACGGCGCCGGCTACACGATCGTCGAGAACGCGTCGCTCGAAGGCCGCAACACGTTCCGCGTGCCGGCGCGCGCGGAAATCGTCATCGACGTGCGCCGCGGCGACGCGCTCGCCGAGCTGTTCGGCTTCGCCGCGCTGAAGTCGCGGCCGCTGCTGGTGCTCGGCGAAGGCAGCAACGTCCTGTTCACGCGCGACTGGCCCGGCATCGTGCTGTCGATGGCAACGCGGGGGATCACCATCCTCGGCACGGAAGGCGATCGCACGATCGTGCGCGTGGAAGCCGGCGAGAACTGGAACGACTTCGTCCACTGGTCGCTGAGCCGCGGCTTCGCGGGGCTCGAGAACCTCGTCGCGATCTGGGGCTCGGTCGGCGCGGCGCCGATGCAGAACATCGGCGCCTACGGCGTCGAAGTGCGCGAGTTCATCCGGCGCGTCGAGGTCTGGGATCGCGCCGCCGCGCGCATGGCGTGGCTCGACAGCACCGAGTGCGCATTCGCGTATCGCGACTCGGTGTTCAAGCACACGGACCGCTACGTGATCACCGCCGTCGAATTCGAGCTGGCGCGCGAGCGCGAGCTTCGGCTGGACTACGCGGGCGTGCGCGAGGAGCTCGAGGCGCTTGGCGTCGATGCGCCGCGGCCGCCCGCGCTGGCCGAAGCGATCACGCGCCTGCGCATGCGCAAGCTGCCCAATCCCGCCGTGATCGGCAATGCCGGCAGCTTCTTCAAGAACCCGCTGATTCCGGCGGACGACGCGGAAGCGCTGCGCCGCGAGCATGCCGGCGCGCCGGTCTGGACCGCCGGCGACGGTCTGGCGAAAGTCTCGGCGGCGTGGCTCGTCGAGCGCGCCGGATTCAAGGGCCTGCGCGAAGGCGATGCCGGCGTCTCGGATCGGCACGCCCTGGTCCTCGTCAATCACGGGCGGGCGAGCGGCGCTGCGATCCACGCGCTCGCCGAGCGCATCCGCGCCGGTGTGCGGCAGCGCTTCGGCGTCGATCTCGAGCCCGAGCCGCTGGTCGTCTGACCTTCCACCGTCAACCGCTTTCGCCCTGACGCGTTCCGGCTCGAGCGCGTTTTCGGGCCAACGATCACAGCAAGCGACGGCCTCCTGCGGCTATGGTCGAGGCGCGCCCGGGGCGCACCGTGTCCGGCATTTTCAGGCGGGGGTCGCATGGCAGCCGTAGCCGCTCAATCGTCATTCGTCGCTTCGCGGCGACGCCTGTTCCGCGCGCTGTTCGCGAGCGCCGGCCTGGTCAGACTCGATCCCGCGCTGGCCATGCGCCGGCCTGGCCGCACCGGCCTTCGCGCGGAAAACGTCCCGGCGAGCCCCGATTCCTCGACCTTTCCGCCGGATGCGGTGCGCTGGCTGACGCGCGGCACGTTCGGATACACGACGAACGACCTCTTGTCGTTTCTCGCGCTCGGCGCCACCGACGAGGCGCGCTGGCAGGCCTGGACCGAGAGCCAGCTCGCGCCCGAATCGATCGACGACAGCAACTGCGAGGCCATCCTCGCCCTCGCCGGCTTTGTCACGCTCGGCAAGACCGCGAACCAGCTCTGGACCGATCACCATTCGGTCACCAACGACTACTCGCTGCGCATGCTGCCCGTCGCGGAAACCGAGTGCGCGACGCTGATCCGCCGGATCTACAGCAAGCGCCAGCTCTACGAGCTGATGGTGGATTTCTGGCACGACCACTTCAGCGTGTTCGGCTGGGACTACGACGCGGGCCCGATGTTCGTCGCGATGGATCGCGACGCGATCCGCCCGCACGTGCTGGGTAACTTCCGCACGATGCTGCGGGCCGTCGGCGAGTCGGCCTCGATGATGTACATGCTCGACCTCTATGCGAGCGAGGCGGGACATCCGAACGAGAACTACGCGCGCGAGCTGATGGAGCTGCACACGCTCGGCGCCGAGAACTACGCCGGCATCATCAGGAATCCCGACAGCCCGGCGAACCTCGCCGAGCTCGGCACGTTCACGGCGTGGGACGGCGAGATCGAACGCCTGAAGTACGTCGATGACGACGTCTACGAAGCCGCGCGCGCGCTGACCGGCTGGACGATCTCGGGCAGCACCTGGCCCTACGATCCCGTCGGCGGCGCGCCGCTCGGCGAATTCGCCTACGACGATTCGACGCACGACCAGGCGCCCAAGCACATCCTGGCGCGCTACTTCGACCCGTACCAGGGGCAGGCGGACGGCACGCTGCTGGTCGACATGCTGGCGCAGCATCCGGGCACGGCGCATTTTCTTGCCGGCAAGCTGTGCCGGCGCTTCGTCGGCGACAACCCGCCGTCCGCGCTGGTGCAGAGCGTCGCCGACGTGCTGCACCAGCAATGGCTGGCCGACGATCAGATCGCGCAGGCGATGCGGCTGATCCTGCAATCGTCCGAGTTCAAGCAGAGCTGGGGCACGAAGATGAAGCGCCCGGCCATGGCCGCGGTGAGCGCGCTGCGCGCGCTCGGCGCGGTGTTCATCCCGAAGCCGGACAACACCAGCACGTGGACGACGACCGAGGAATTCATGTCGCGCCTCCAGGCCGCGGGGCATCGCCTTTTCTACTGGCCGGCGCCGAACGGCTATCCGGACGTGATGAAGGCCTGGTCCAGCACGGGCTCGCTGGGCATGACGCTGAAACTGCTGCCGCGCCTGCTCGAGCTTCACCAGAACCAGGGGTACGACAACACGCAGCCGTTCGTCGCGGACGTGCAGGCGCAGACCCTGGCCGCGTTCCCGGATCCGGCCAACCGCACGGCCTCGAACCTGATCGGCTACTGGTGCGACCGCATCCTGGGCTACCGCCCGGAGCCGACGCATACGATCGCGGTCGATTTCCTGCGTCAGAACGCAGCGGCGGGCGATCCGCTCGACATCGTCACCGACAGCACCAACGATCAGGGCCAGCCGAACCACACCGGCGTCTGGAACATGAACGATCTTTCCAGGCACTACACGATCGCACGCCTGCGCACGGCGATCGCGCTGATCCTGTGCAGCCCCGAATTCCTGCGCCGCTGACCTTGCCGGTCGGCACAGCACGAGAGACATCGCCATGACACGCCTGCATCGCCGCGATTTCCTCAAGAGCTGCTGCGTGGCCGCCGTCGCCGGCGGCGTCGGCAGCCGCGCCCGAGCCTACTTCGCACCGCCGGTCGTGCCGACCACGGCCACCGACGACACACTCGTCATCGTGTTCCTGCGCGGCGCCATGGACGGGCTCAGCCTGCTGCCGCCCGGCGCTTCCAGCCCGTTCCGCGCGGACTACGAAGCGAACCGCAGCAGCACGCGCGTGCCGATCTCCGGCACAGGCGCGGCGCTGGCGCTGCCGAACACGAGCTGGGCGCTGCACCCGCGCGCGACCAAGCTGCGCGATCTCTATGCGGCGAACCATCTCGCCTTCATCGTCGCGGCCGGGCAGTTGCAGCCGAACCCGGTGGTGCGCAGCCATTTCGAGGCGCAGTCGAATCTCGAGTTCGGCGTCGGCGGCGGCTCGGGCTCCGGCATCGGCTGGCTGACTCGGCACCTCGTCAGCGGCGGCCTGCCTCCGACCGTGCCGCTGCCCGCGGTTTCGATGGGCAGCATCACCGCTTCGAGCCTGCTCGGCAGCACCGACGCGATCACGATGGCATCGGGTTCCGATTTCCGGCTCGACACGTTCCACTGGTCGTGGCAGAACGACGATGCCGCGCACGGCATCGTCGGCGCGGTGACGCGCATGAATGATCTCTGGCGCGGCAGCACCGCACTCGAACAGGCCGGTGCCGAAGCGCTCGGCTCGCTCGCGCTGCTGCGTCCCATCGATTTCAATCCCTACGATCCGAACAATCACCCGAACGGCTATCAGCCTTCCGGCGGCGCGAACTATGCGCTGAACTACAACTCCGGCTTCGGCTCGCAGCTGCGCAACATCGCGCAGCTCATCAAGCTCGATCTCGGCCTGCGCGCCGTGACGATCGATCTCGGCAACTGGGACACGCACAACGGCCAGGGCAATCCGACGCAAAGCTACGACTGGTTCGGCAATCAGGTCGAAAGCCTGTCCGAGGGCCTCGCCGCGTTCTACACGGATCTTTCGAGCGACCCGGCCGGCAACTACATGCAGCGCGTCAGCGTGATCGTCGTCAGCGAATTCGGCCGGCGCGTGCTCGAAAACGCCGACGGCGGCACCGACCACGGCTACGGCAACGTCATGCTCGCGCTCGGCGGAGCGGTCAACGGCGGACAGGTGTACGGCGACTTCCGCGGGCTCGACGGCGCGAGCCTGTACCAGGGCACCGACGTCGACGTGACGACCGACTACCGGCAGGTGATTTCCGAGGCGCTGATCCGGCGGATGGCGAATCCGAACATCTACTACGTGTTCCCCGGGTATTCGGGCTACACGCCGCTCGGCATCTTCCAGGGCACGGACCTGCCGCCGAGCCAGTTCGACGACATTTTCGCGGACGGGTTCGAGTAAGAATCTTCGTCGTTTCCGCGAAAGCGGGAAGCCAGCGACTTTGCTCCGCGCCGGGATCCCCGCTTTCGCGGGGACTACCGGCTACGGCTCACCATCGCTGCACTGAAATGCCACGAGGTCTGGCGAATCGATCTGGTGCGCCTGGCCGATGCTGAGCGTCCCGCCGCGGCGCAGGCGCACCTCGTCCCGATGAACGAAGAGCTCGTCGTCGTCGCCGATGCGCACCCAGGTTCCGTTGGTCGAGCGGTCGGACAGCGTGAAATAGCCGCGCTTCCACTCGATCAGCGCGTGGTTGCGCGAGACCCACTCGGTCTCGATGACGAGGCTGTTGCTCGCATCGCGCCCGATGGTGAACGGTGGCGACAGCTCATCGAGCTCGAAGGCCTGGCTCTTGAAGCGCAGTGTCAGCGTCGAGCGCTGCGGCTCCTCGCCGGAGACCTGCACGACGCGCTGCACCGTCGTGACGTGCGCGAGGTCCTCCTGCCAGAGCACGTCGACGATCTCGATCGGCTTCAGCTTGCCGAGCACGCGCGCGGTGCCAAGCGGACGCACGCGCAGCCCGGTCGTGTTGGTGACGCCGCGCACCGTGCTCGCCGTCGTCACGATCTGGTCGCGCTTGGCGAGCGTCTTGTCGGCCATGCGCGCGGCCGTGTTGACCGCGTCGCCGAACACGTCGTTCGCGTCGATCAGCGCGTCGCCATGATGCAGGCCGATGCGGATGCCGAGATTCTCGCGCACGAAATCGGGATCGCTCTTGACGCGCCGCTGCATGTCGGTCGCAGCCAGGAGCCCGTGCAGCGGGCCCGGGAACGTGCACATGATCTCGTCACCAATCGTCTTGACGACGCGCCCGCCGTGCCGTGCCGCGATCTCGGCCAGCGCCACCAGCACGCTGCCGACGATGCGCATCGCGGCCTCGTCGCCCCTGGTTTCGAAAAGCTTCGTGCTGCCCGAGACGTCGGCGAACAGGATCGTGAGGGCGCGGCGCTCGGTCATGGAGCGGCCGATGATAGGGGAATCGGCGGGGCGGGTGTAGGCGCTGCCTGCCCCTGCCGCCCGCGCGTTTTTGCCCCTGTCCGCTGCGAGACAGCACCGGAGGTCGGCGCGTGTGGTTCTCCGCTCTCGGCGTGCCCGCTTCCCGCAAGCGGGAAACGGAACGGCGGCAATTCCGGAAAAGCGGCCGGAATGGACGAATCGATCAGGCGAGCTCGGCGGCGGCCGCGACGATGTCGTCCTCGCCTGGCAGCACCAGGAACGCCGCGCCGGCGAGCGGCGTGTACGTGTCCGCGCCGACTACGCGCCGCAGCGGCTTGGTGCCGTACCCCGCCTCGACGATCGCGGTGATCACGCCTTCGCCGACGCCGGCGCTGTGGCGGCCCTCGTCGACGATGACGATGCGCTTCGCGGTCTTCGCGTGCGCCGCGATCAGCGCTTCGTTGAGCGGCACCAGCCAGCGGAGGTCGACGACGCGCGTGCGCCATCCGTGCTTCTGTTCGATCGCGCGCGCGGCGCGCAGGCTCATCGGCACGCCGTTGCCGTAGGTGAAGACGACGAGATCGTCGGCACCCTCGTCGTAGACGCGCGCCTCGCCGAGCACGAGCGCCTCTCCCGGCGCGGGGTACTTCGTCAGCCAGCCGCCGTCGCCGGGCTCGTGGAGATCCTTCGTCATGTAGAGCGCGATCGGCTCGAGAAAGATCGCGACGCGGCCGTCGATCCTGGCCAGCGCAGCGAGCGTGCGCAGCATCATCGCCGCGTCGTCGCCGCGGCTCGCGCAGCCGACGACCACGCCCGGAATGTCGCGCAGCGCGGCGATCGAGTTGTCGTTGTGGAAATGCCCGCCGAACCCGCGCTGGTAGCCGAGCCCCGCGATGCGCACCAGCATCGGGTTGCGGTACTGGTCGTTCGAGAAGAACTGCAGCGAAGCCGCCTCGCCGCGGATCTGGTCGCAGGCGTTGTGGAAGTAGGCGAGATACTGGATCTCCGGCACCGGCAGCATGCCCATGTTGGCGAAGCCCTGGGCAAGACCGAGGATGATCGTCTCGTCGAGCAGGGTGTTGAACACGCGGCGCGCGCCGAACGCCTTGTACAGGCCCTTCGTGACGGTGTAGACGCCGCCCTTCTGCGCCACGTCCTCGCCGAACAGCAGCGCTTCCGGGTACTTGCAGAAAAGATCGTGCAGCGCGTGATTGATCTGGATCGCGAGATGCCGCGGCGGCTGGTCCTCCGGCAGCTTGTTCCTGCCAAACACGGCGAGGCGCCGGTCCGCATAATCCGCGCGACGCGCTTCGGCGTTCACCTTGTCCGGCGTGTACGGCGCCAGAGGAGCGATCACGTCGGCGAGAGTCGTCAGCTTGGGGCGGCGGTCCGCCTCCTCGGCGGCGGCGAAGCACTGGCTGCGGATCGCCTCGTATTTCGCGAGCAGCGATTCGCGCGTCTCCAGCCCGGATTCGAGGGCGATCGCGGCCGAGCGCAGCAGCGGGTCGGTGGCTTCGACCGCGACCAGCTCGTCGATGCTGCGCCATTCGATCTCGAAGTCGGTGCCGGCGTGGCCCATGATGCGCGTGGTGGCGAGATGCAGGAAGGTCGGGCGGCGCGTGGTGCGGCAGTGATGGATCGCGCGCGCGACCTGCTCGTAGCCTTCGGCGAGGTCGAGGCCGTCGGCGTGGAAGTAGTCCAGCCCGTCGCGCCGGCTGAACGCATTCGCGATCCAGCCGCCAGGCGTCTTCACCGAGATGCCGATGCCGTTGTCTTCGCAGACGAACAGCACGGGTGCCGGCAGTTTCTGGTAGGCCGTCCACTGCGCGGCGTTGAACGCAGTCTGCGCGGTCGCGTGATTGGCCGACGCGTCACCGAACGAGCAGATCACGATCGAGTCGCCGGGCACCGGCAGCTCGTGCCCGATGCGCTTCGCCTGCTCGATCGCGACCGCAGTGCCGAACGCCTTCGGCAGGTGCGAGGCGATCGTCGAGGTCTGCGGCAGTACCCAGAGCGGCTTCGAGCCCCACACCTTGTGCCGCCCGCCGGACGCGGGATCGTCGCTGCTCGCCGCGAACGAAAGCGCCGAATCCATGATCGGATCCATGCCGGGCAGCTTGCGGAAGCGCTCGGCCATGAAGCCGCCGGAGCGGTAGTGCAGGAATGCGGGATCCGTGTGGCGCGTCAGCCGTGCCACCATGGCGTTTCCCTCGTGCCCGCTTGATCCGATCGTGTAGAACACCTTGTTCCGAACGCGCAGCACGCGCGCCATCAGGTCGAGGTGGCGCGAAATCAGCTGCGACTCGAACAGCTCGGCGAAATCGCGGGCCGTGCACAGGCTGCCCGGCAGCACGGGCTCGTCCGCGCGCGGCGCGCGGCGCGCCTCGCCCGTCCAGTTCTGCACGAACTCGATGAAGTTCTGGTCGCAGACTTCCGCGCGGTTGACGTTCTTGTGGCGGGCGGGAATCGGATTCACGGATTCATGGAGCGGGCTTCAGCCCGCCCTCCTCGGATGGCCTTCGACGCGAGCGGCGGGCCGAAGCCCGCCTTTATGGGTTCCGGATCTTTCTGCTTCCTCAGAACGCGTTGATGCCCGTGACTTCGCGTCCGACTACAAGCTGATGCACGGTCTCCGTGCCCTCGTACGTGATCACCGATTCGAGGTTCAGCGCGTGGCGAATCGGGCAATGCTCGGTCGTGATGCCGGCCCCGCCCAGGATGTCGCGCGCTTCGCGCGCGATGTCGATGGCCATGCGCACGTTGTTCCACTTCGCGAGCGAGACCTGCGTCGGCTGCATCCTGCCGGCGTCCTTGAGGCGCCCGAGTTGCAGCGAGAGCAATTGCGCCAGCGTGATCCGCCGCGCCATGTCGGCGAGCTTGAGCTGCACGGCCTGCGTCGCCGCGATCGGACGCTTGAACAGGATGCGCTCCTTCGCATACTGGTTCGCCTCGGTGAAGCATGCGATCGCCGCGCCGATCGGGCCCCAGGTGATGCCGTAGCGCGCCTGCGTGAGACACCCGAGCGGGCCCTTGAGGCCCTTCACGTTCGGCAGGCGGTTCGCCTCCGGCACGCGTACGTTGTCGAAGTAGAGCGCGCTGGTGACCGATGCGCGCAGGCTCATCTTCTTGTGGATTTCCTGCGCGGTGAAGCCCTTGAAGTCCTTCTCGACGATGAAGCCCTGGATGCCTTCGTCGGTCATCGCCCAGACGATCGCGATGTCCGCGAGGTTGCCGTTCGTGATCCACATCTTGGCGCCGTTGAGCACCCAGTCGCCGCCGTCGCGCTTCGCGTTCGTCTTCATGTTCGCGGGATCGGAGCCGCCGTGCGGCTCGGTGAGCCCGAAGCAACCGATGACCTTGCCTGCCGCCATTTCCGGCAGCCAGCGCTTCCTTTGCTCTTCACTGCCGTACGCGTAGATCGGATACATGCAGAGCGATGACTGCACCGACGCGAACGAGCGGATGCCCGAATCGCCGCGCTCGAGCTCCTGGCAGATGAGCCCGTAGCTGACCGCGTTCATGCCCGCGCAGCCGTATTCGGTCGGAAGCGACGAGCCGAGCAGGCCCAGCTCCGCCATCTCCGGAATCAGCTCCTTCGGGAACACGCCCTTGTCGAAGCAGTCGCCGATGATCGGCAGCACGCGCTCGTCGGTGAAGCGCGCCACGGTGTCCTGCACCATCCGCTCCTCCTCCGAAAGCAGCGAGCGGACGTCATAGAGATCGGTCGGGTTCAGCGGGGTGGCGGGCATGGCCGGGAGTCCGGGACGGGCAAAGTCGCCTATTCTACCGGGTCGCAACCGGAAATCGGACCTTTGCCCGTACCCTCGCCGGTCGCCCGGCCCCGCCCATGCGCGTACCCGTCCTCGCCTATCACTCGAACAACGTCGGCGGAAACGATTACGCCGACAACGACCACGTCGCGCTGGCCGAGGACCTGCGCCGCATCCATGCTCTGGGCCTGCGGATCGTGCCGCTGTCCCTCGTCGTGGACGCGCTGCTCGGCGAGGCGCCCGCCGACGCCGTCGACCGCGCCGTCGCGATCAGCTTCGACGACGGCTCCTGGTTCGACTGGCACGACCTCGACCATCCGACCTGCGGCCGACAGCGCAGCTTCGCGAACGTGCTGCGCGATTTCGCCGTGGAGACCGGCGCCGCCGTGCACGCGACCAGCTTCGTCATCGTCTCGCCCGAAGCGAGGGCGATCCTCGACCGCACCTGCCTGATAGGCCGCGGCTGGTGGGGCGACGACTGGTGGCCGCTCGCCGAGCGCGAAGACCTGATCGCCATCGAAAGCCATAGCTGGGACCACAACCATCACACGCTGCCCGCGACCGCGCAGCGCGAGCAGCGCAAGGGTACGTTCCGCACCATCGACACCTACGCCGACGCGGATGCCGAGATCCGCGTCGCCAACGACTGGCTCGACGCGAACGCCCGCACGCGACGCGCCGGCCTTTTTGCGTATCCGTACGGCGAAACCAATGACTATTTACTCAGCGACTACCTGCCAAACCGCACCGCCGAGCACCGCCTCCGCGCCGCGTTCGGCACCAACCCGCAGCCGGTAGAACGCACCAGTCCGCGCTGGAACCTGCCGCGCTACGTGTGCGGGCATCACTGGGCCTCGGCGGATGATCTTGTGCGGTTACTCGACGACGCGAGCTAGCACGCGCGCCCCACCCGGTGGCTTTCATCCGCTGCCGGACGACCGCGATGGTGTGTTTGCGTCGCGCGTGCCGCTCAGAACGGCCCTATCGCGTGCGCCTTCGCGACGAGACTCTGCTTGCGCGCCTCGTCCAGCGGCTTGTGCCAGCGCGCGATCAGCTTGTCGTGCTCCGTCGGCACGAAGCCGGCCTGCACGTCGACTTCCCAGGCGCGCGGGTCGCCGCAGTAGCCGAAGTACGCCTCGCAGGTGTCGGCGAGACGGACGAACGCGTAGCGGAGCGCATGGACCATGACGCCGCCGGCGGCGGCGATCGCGGTGCGCTCCGCCTCGCTCATGCGCGCGAATGCGCGGCCGTCGGTGCAGAGCCCGCCGACCAGCGAGAGCTCGCCGTACGGCATGAAGTGCAGATACGACAGCGGCACGAAGCTGCCGTCTCCGGCGCGATAGAACACGCCGAGATGGTGTTTTTCCGCCGGGATCGGATCGCCGAACTTGCGGCGGAACAGCTCGCCGAAGAACGGCGCCGCGTCATCGAGCTCGGTGATCGCAAGAAACTGGTCGAGCGGTTGCGGAAACATCAAGGCTCCGGGGATGCGACAGGCGCCGCGTGCGGGATCACGAGTCGCCCTTGCGGGTGCTGCGCGGCACGTGGCCGGTCGCCACGTGCTGCCGCGCCGATTCGACGTTGTGCGTCGAATCGTCGAAGAAGATGTCGGCACCGAATGCGTCCAGGAACGGCCCCTTGTCGCGGCCGCCGAGGAACAGCGCCTCGTCGATGCGCACGCCCCATTCGCGCAGCGTCAGGATCACCCGCTTGTGCGCGGGCGCCGAGCGTGCGGTGACGAGCGCGGTGCGGATCGGCGAGTTCTCGCTTGGAAACGCTGCCTGCAGTTGGTGCAGCGCGTGCAGGAAGCCGCGGAACGGCCCGCCAGACAAGGGTTCGCGCACGCGCTCGGTCTCGTTGCGGTGGAACGCGTCGATGCCGCCTTCCTCGGTGATGCGCTCGGCCTCGTCGCCGAACAGCACGGCGTCGCCGTCGAAGGCGATGCGCAGCTGCTCGGACTGCCGGCGCGGCATCTTGGACGGCAGGATCGTCGCCGCGGCGATGCCGGACGCGAGCGCCTGCGCGACGCTGTCCGGATTGGCCGACAGGAACAGGTCGGCGCCGAATGCGTTGACGTAGGGCAGCGTCGATTCGCCGCGCGTGAACGCAGCGCGCACGATGTCGAGACCGTAATGCTCGATCGAGTTGAAGATGCGCAGCCCGGTATCGGCCGAGTTGCGCGAGAGCAGGATCACCTCGACGTGCGGCGCCTCGGGCGGCGCCCGGTTGAGGCGCAGCAGCTTCTGCACGAGCGGAAACGCGATGCCGGGCGAGAGCAGCTCGTCCTCGCGCGCGATCTGGTACCGCGCGAACGCGTCGACACCTTCGCGCTCGAACAGCGCATGGCTCTCGTTGAGGTCGAACAGCGCGCGCGAGGAGATCGCGACGACCAGCGTCCTGTCACGCCGCGCGGGCGTCGCCGTATCGATGTCAGTCTTCGGGTTCGAGCCCATCGGCGAAGATCGTATCCGCAAGCACGAAAGCGGCATACGCATCGAGCCGGCCGTAACCGGCCTGATAGTTCGGCCACTCGGCCATCGTAAGCCCGCCGCAGCCGGGGTTCGAAGGATCCGTGATGCCCTCGATGACGGTCGTCGCGCGCAGGATGGCTGCCACCTCCTCGGGGTGGCCCTTCAGGCTCGGATTGACACTCATTAGCAAAGCCGCCGTGCCGGACACGTGCGGCGCCGCCATGCTCGTCCCGCTCAGCGTGCCGTAGGTGTTCGGCGGCAGCGAAGACAGCACGCTGGAACCCGGCGCGACGATATCGGGACGAACCAGCACGCTGCCTTCGACAGGCCCGCGGCTCGAATAGCCGGCGATGCGGTCGCTGCTGTCGGTGGCGCCGACGACGAAGCTCGCGTCGTAGGTCGCGGGCGGCGTCGCGATCGTCTCGCAGGTGGGGCCCGCGTTCGAAGCCGATGCGACGAAAAAGATGCCGCCGGCGACGACGTTCTCGACAGCTTCCTGGATTTCGTCGCCGACCGTGCAGCCTTCCGAGGGAATGCAGCCCCACGAGTTGCTGACGATGTCGGGCGCAAGATCGGGATTCGGGTTTTCGCCGTTCAGGTCAGTGGGCGCGAGCATCCACTGCATGCACTCGATGTAGCGCGCCGGTGTGCCGTTGCCGCTGTCCATGTTGCGACAGCCGATCCACTTCGCGCCGGGAGCGACGCCGGTCTGGTGCGTGGCGCCATCGTCTCCCGCGAATGTGCCGGCTGTGTGCGTGCCGTGGCCGCGATCGTCGCAGGGCTCCGGCGAATCGTTGCCGCACGGGTTGCCGGACGAATCGTGGATCGAGTCGTGCCAGTTGTAATCGTGATCGGCGTTGGCGCCGTCCCAGCCGCGATAGTGCGGCTGCAGCGCCGGGTGGTCCCACTGATAGCCGGTGTCCTCGCCGGCGATGACCACGCCCTGCCCGTTGTAGCCCGCGGCCCAGACCGCCGGCGCGTCGATCTTTTCGACACCCCACGAAATCGTCTCGGGCGCATGCTGCGCATCGTCGGCGCCGGCTTCGCGCGGCGGCAGCGCCAGCGCTATCGAAACGTTCGGCTCGATGCGGAGCACGTCGCTGCGCGCGGCAAGCGCTTCGATGGCCGCGTGCGGCAGGCGCGCCTGGATCACGTTCGCGATCCAGTAGCTGCGATACTCGATGCCGTGCGCATCGAGCCAGTCGCGCACGTCGCGCTGCGTCGCGTCCGCGTGCGCGCGCAGCGTGTCGACGAGCACGCGCCGGCGCAGCTTGTAATCGGCGTCCGGCGCGAGCGGCAGCGCCCGCGATGATGCCGCGAAGACGAGCAGCGCATCGGATTCTCCGCCGCCCGGCGCGAGGAGCCGCACATCGACATGCGCCGCGTTCGCGGCGGGACACGCGGCAATGCAGGCCAGCGCCAGCAGATTCGTACGCATTCTCATTCGGCATCTCCCCAGCCGGTGACCGTCGTCTGCAATGCGGCCTGATACGCCGCGAAGGCGTCGATGCGGCCGTGGCCCATCATGTTGTTCGGCCAGGTGGTGCGCGGCGTGCCGCCGCAGGCCTGGTTCACGGGATCGGTCACGCCGACCGTGACAGCGGTGTCGCGCAGGATCGAAGCCACCGCCGCCGGATGGCCCTTCAGCGCCGGATTTGCCGACATGATGAGGGCGGCCGCGCCAGCGACGTGCGGCGTCGCCATGCTGGTGCCGTCGAGATTGAGGTAGGTGTTCGGCGGCCAGGCCGAGGGCACGTTGACGCCGGGTGCGGACACGTCGGGCTTGATCGGCCGGCTGTTCGGGCTGATGGAAAGCTGACTCAGCACCGGGCCCCGGCTCGAGAAGCCGGCGAGCGCATCGCTGCTGTCCGTCGCGGCGATCGTCAGCGACGGTGTGTAGGTCGCCGGCGGCGAGGAGATCGTGTTGCAGGACGGCCCGTCATTCGCGGCGGCCGCGACGAACAGGATGCCGCCGGCGTTGAGATTCGCCACCGCGGCAAAGATCTCGCGGCCGACCGTGCAGCCCTCGGCCAACGTGCAGGTCCAGGAATTGCTGATCACGTCCGGCGCAAGATCGGGATTCGGGTTCTGGTCGTTCAGATCGGTGGGCGCGAGCAGCCACTGCATGCACTCGATATAGCGCGCGGGCGTGCCGGCGCCGTCGTCCATGTTGCGGCAGCCGATCCACTTCGCGCCGGGCGCGACGCCGATCTGGTGCGTCGCGCCGTCGTCGCCGGCAAACGTGCCCGCCGTGTGCGTGCCGTGGCCGTAGTCGTCGCACGGAGCCGGCGCGTCGTTGCCGCACGGATTGCCGACGGAATCGTGGATCGCGTCGTGCCAGTTGTAGTTGTGATCGGCGCTGCTGCCGTTCCAGCCACGGTAGTGCGCCTTCAGCGCGGGGTGATCCCACTGATAGCCGGTATCCTGGCCGCCGATCACGACGCCCTGGCCGGTCACGCCGGCAGCCCACACGTCCGGCGCGTTGATCTTGTCGACGCCCCAGGCGATCGACTCGACTTCGCGCGACACCATTGCGCGGGCCGACGGCCGCGGCAGATGCGCCGGCAGCCGTGGATTCGGCTCGATGCGCTCGATCTCGCGCCGGGCGGCGAGCTGCTTCAGTTCCTGCGCGGTGAGATCCGCGAGCACGACGTTCGCGATCCAGTACGGCCGGTACGCGATGCCCCGCGCGTCGAGCCAGGCGCGCAGGCCGCTCTGCTGCTCCTCGGCGCGCATGCGCAGCGCGTCGACCAGCGCGCGGCGATGAGCCTTGTAATCGGCATTGGGATCGAGCGGCGCGAGCATCGGCGTCGACTGGTCCTTGAGCACGATCAGCGCCTGCGCGGAGCCGTCGCGGCGGATGGCCGCGGCGAGGTCCGGATTGATCGTCGCGCCGAAGGCGGAGCCGCACGCGATCGCGAGTGCTGCGAGCGGCAACCTGCCGAGTGCCTCGATGTTCGATTTGGCCATGAAACTCTCCTCCCGAAGTCGCTGCGGTGGCGTGCAACCCGCCGGCGACGCCGCGGGGCGATTTCCCATTCTGCGCGATATCCCGGCGGCAGGGAATCGGCGGCCGGGCTGCGGCGTGCGGCCGGCTCCGAGCGGCCGCAGCCGCCAGCGGCGAACACGGTTCCGACGATCGCGATTTCCATGCGAAGATCGCGGTGCCGCGCCTCGCGGGCGTCCGCGACGCAGCGCGTTCCGCCATCCACATGTCCACATCTCCCGCCATCGCGGCGCCCGGCGCGCCGATCCTTTCCGTCCGCGATCTTTCCAAGCGCTATGCCGCCGCCACGGCCGTCGACGGCGTTTCGTTCCAGGTACAGCGCAACGAGATCGTCGGCCTGCTGGGGCCCAACGGCGCCGGCAAGACGACGACGCTCAACATGATCATGGGCGTGCTGGAGCCGAGCTCGGGATCGATCGCGATCGAAGGCATCGACCTCGCCCGCGAGCGTGCGCGGGCGCTGGCGCGCACGAACTTCGCCGCGGTGTATGCACCGCTCCCCGGCAATCTCACCGTCGTGCAGAACCTGACCTGGTTCGGCCTTCTCTATGCGGTCGACCGCCTCCGCGCGCGCATCGAGGCGATGCTCGAGCGGTTCGATCTCGTGCGGCTGCGCGACACCAAGTGCGGCGTGCTGTCCTCGGGCGAGCAGACACGCGTCTGCCTCGCCAAGGCGATGCTCAACGAGCCGACGCTGCTGCTGCTCGACGAGCCGACCGCCTCGCTCGATCCCGCTACCGCGCAGGACCTGCGGCGCACGATCCGCGCCATCGCCGCGCACGGCAGCGGCGGCATCCTCTGGACCTCGCACAACATGTACGAAGTGGAGGAAGTCTGCGACCGCGTGCTGTTTCTCTCGCGCGGGCGCATCCTGCTGGAAGGCGATCCGCGCACGCTGCCGCTCGAGCACGGCGTCGACTCGCTGGAGGCGCTGTTCATCGCGCTCGCCCGCGAACCGCTGCGGGCGGGTGCGCCATGAGCCTGCGCCGCGTCGGCGCGATCGTGCTGCGCCAGTATTACCTCATGCGCACGAGTCCGACGCCGCTGGTGCCCCTGTTCGCGTGGGCCGCGATCGACATCGTGCTGTGGGGCTTCATTGCACGGTACCTCAACGATGTCGCCTCCGGCGGGCCGAACTTCACGATGACGCTGCTCGGCGCCGTGCTGCTCTGGGATTTCTTCACCCGCGTCATGCACGGCATCTCGACGGCCTTCCTGGAGGACGTCTGGTCGCGCAATTTCCTCAATGTGTTCGCGACGCCGCTCACCGTGGCCGAATACGTCGCCGGCCTCGTCGTGACGAGCATCGCCACGAGTCTGATCGGCCTCGCGGTCATGCTGGTGCTCGCGACCGGCGTGTTCGGCCTCTCGTTCTTCGCGTATGGTGCGGCGGCCGTGCCGTTCGTGCTCGTGCTGTTCCTGTTCGGCATCGCGCTCGGCATCTTCGCGAGCGCGCTGGTGCTCCGGCTCGGCCCCGTGTCCGAGTGGCTGGTCTGGCCGATTCCGGCGCTGCTGTCGCCGTTTGCAGCCGTGTTCTACCCGCTCACCGTGCTGCCGCCGTGGATGCAGTGGATCGCGCACCTGCTGCCGCCGTCGTACGTGTTCGAAGGCATGCGCGCGATCGTCGCGGGGCAGGCGTTCTCGTGGTACTCGCTGCTGTGGGGATTCGGCATCGCGCTCGTGCAGATTGCCCTCGCGCAGTACGCGTTCGTGCGCGTGTTCCGCGCGACCGTGAGAAGCGGCCTGCTTGCGCGCTACAGCGCCGAGAGCGTCGCATAGTCATTCCCTCACACTCGCGCACCTTCCCCATCTCCCGCACACGAGAGAGAGGAAAAGCGAAGTGGGCGAGCGAAGAACTAGTGCTCGAACTGCTCGTCGAGGATGCGCTCCTCGAGATTGTGCTCGGGGTCGAACAGGAGCGTCATCGTCTGCTCGCTCGATTCGCGGATGCGCACCTCGACGACGTCGCGCACCTCGTTCGAGTCAGCCGTCGCGCTGACCGGCCGCTTGTAGGGATCGAGGATCTCGAGCTTGATGTCCGTCACCGCCGGCAAAATCGCGCCGCGCCAGCGCCGCGGACGGAACGGGCTGATCGGCGTCATCGCGAGCAGCTGCGAGCCGAGCGGCAGGATCGGGCCGTGCGCGGAGAAGTTGTAGGCCGTCGAGCCGGCCGGCGTCGCGACGATGATGCCGTCGCACATCAGCTCGTCGAGCTTGACCGAGCCGTTGAGCGAGATGCGCAGGTGTGCGATCTGCTTGGTCTGGCGCAGCAGCGAGACCTCGTTGAACGCGAGCGCCCGCACCGTGCTGCCGGTCTCATTGACCGCTTCGGTCTCGAGCGGGCGCAGCGGTGTCGCCTGCGCGCGTGCGATGCGCTCGCGCAGATCGCCGGTATGGTGATGATTCATCAGGAAACCGATCGTGCCGACCTTCATCCCGTACACCGGCAGCCCGCGCGCGATGTGGCGGTGCAGCGTACGCAGCATGAAGCCGTCTCCGCCGAGCGCGACGATGACGTCGGCCTGGTCGATCGGCGCGTCGCCGTACCGCGACTTGAGCTCGGCCAGCGCGGCCTGCGCTTCATCGGTCGGTGCGGCGACGAAGGCGATGCGGTTCGCGTCCACGACGGTTTCCTGGTGACCCGCGCGAAAGCTTAGCAGGGGTGGCGCCGGTAAATCCGGTACGCGCCGCGGCGGCGGATCACTTCCGTTTCGTCCTGCGCCGCGTCGGCGCGCCGCCCGGATCGTGCAGGTACAGCTTCGAGGGATCGCCGAAGACGGCACCCAGCACGCGTTCGGGCCAGATCTCGAAGTACGACAACAGCAGCGCCATCAGCGGCACGAGGATGAAGGCGAGCCCGTGCGCGGCCATCGCGAACATCGCCATCCCGCGCAGCATCAGCAAATAGACGTCCCAGCGCACGCGCTGCTTCAGCTCGTTCTCCGGCAGCGCCCCGTAACCGACGGCGAGCGCCTTGCGAAGATGCAGGCTCGCCATCATGCCGAACGCGACCCATAGCGACGGTGACGTCGCGATGCGATGCCAGAGCTCGTCGCCGAGCAGGAGATCGTGCAGCGGGATCAGCACGATCCAGTACGGCAGGCCGACGATGCCGACCAGGAATGCCCAGACGAACACGCCCAGGACGAGGCGCGTGACCGGATCGACGGTGTCCGGCTGCGATTCGCGCAGCGCCCGCGGCACCAGCGCGGCAACGATCGCCGCGAGCGCGCTCAAACCGTCGAACCAGTAATTGAATACCGAGAGCGCCGCCGACCAGCCGAAGAACCAGATGCCGACGACCGGAATCAGGTTGCGCGCGATGACGAGCCACGCGTCGCGGCGCGACGCAAGCTCGCGCAGGTGCTGCGACAACGGCGGCAACCCAATTGGCCGCACCGGCGCGCTCATGGCCTTCCCCTTTCGATCCGGCCCCTCCGCCGGATCGTGTCCTCTCGTCGATCAGGCCGCCTTCGCGCCCGCCTGCACGAGCTGAGCCAGCCTGCGCAGCGCGACCGACGCGATCGGATAGTCCACCGTCTGCGTGCGGATCTCGGCCAGCATGGCCAGCGTGAACTTGAGTGCGGGATCGTCGCGCTCCAGCCAGGCCTGTACGCGGTTCGGTGCGCCTGGCGGCGCGCTTGCCAGGATCTGCGTCACCAGCGCGCGATGCTGCGCAGCGAGCTCGTCACGCAGCGAACCGCGCGCCTGCGCGTGCCAGCGGCTCTCGACGGGAAGGTTCTCAATCTGCCGGCGGAGCGAATCGATCTCCAGCGCCTGGCCGATCTCGAAGAAGATCGAGGCGACGCGCTCGACGGGGCGCCCGGAATCGTGCGCGACCTCGACGATGTCCAGCGCCGCGCCAAGCACCGGCACGATCGCGAGGCGTGCGGCGATCGCTTCCGGAAAATCGAGGCCCTGCCATTTCTCGACATCGACGTCGTAGTCGGCGCGGCCTGTCGGCGTCAACGCGCGCGGCAGCGCGGCGCGCAGCTCGGCGACGCCCGGCGCGTAGCGCGCGACGACGCTCGCGATATCGAGCGCTACGCCACGGTGGTTGAGCAGCCAGCGCGTGAGGTTGCGCAGAAGATCCCAGATCTTGAGCAGCGCATCCACCTGAACCGCATCGGCAACCTTGCCGTCCAGCGCCTCGATCTCGGCCCACAGCGAGCGGGCGTCGATGATCTCGCGCACGGCCGAGTATGCCTTCGCGATCGCGGCCGGCGGCTGGCCCGTGTCTTCCTGCATGCGCAGCGTGAATGTCGCGCCCATGCGGTTGACCATCGAGTTCGTCACCGCGGTCGCGATGATCTCGCGCTTCAGGCGGTGCCGCTGCATGTGCTCGGCGTATTTCTCCTGGAGCGGCACCGGGAAGTAGCGTGCAAGCTCCTTGGAAAGATAGGGATCCTCCGGCACGTCCGAATCGAGCAACTGCTGGTAGAGCTTGATCTTCGCGTACGAGAGCAGGATCGCCAGCTCAGGCCGCGTCAGGCCCTGGTGGCGCTGCTTGCGCTCGTTGAGTTCGGCGTCCGACGGCAGCGATTCGATCTGGCGATCGAGCAGCCCTTCGGCTTCGAGCACGCGGATGAAATGCGCCTTGGAGCCGAGCCGTTGCACGGAGAGGTGCTCCATCACCGTGATTGCCTGGTTCTGGCGGTAGTTGTCGGACAGGACGAGCCTCTCGACTTCGTCCGTCATCGCGGCGAGCAGCGCGTTGCGCTCGGCGATCGTCATTTCGCCGCGCTGCACGGCGTCGTTGAGCAGGATCTTGATGTTGACCTCGTGATCCGAGGTGTCCACGCCGGCCGAGTTGTCGATGAAGTCGGTGTTGAGCAACACGTGATGCTGTGCGGCTTCGATGCGGCCCTTCTGCGTCAGGCCGAGGTTGCCGCCCTCACCGACGATTCTGCAGCGCAGCTCGCTGCCGTTGACACGCAGCGCGTTGTTGGCGCGGTCGCCGACGTCGGCGTTCGATTCGCTCGTCGCCTTGACGTAGGTGCCGATGCCGCCGTTCCAGAGCAGGTCGACCGGCGCCTTCAGGATCGCGTTCATCAGCGCCGCCGGCGTCATCGATTCGATCGATTCATCGATGCCGAGGGCGCGCCGGGCTTCCGGCGATACCGGGATCGATTTCGCGCTGCGCGGAAACACGCCGCCGCCCCGGGAGATGAGCTTCGCGTCGTAGTCGGCCCAGGACGAGCGCGGCAGCGCGAACAGGCGCTCGCGCTCGGCATAGGACGTGGCCGGATCCGGGTCCGGATCGATGAAGATGTGACGATGGTCGAACGCGGCGATGAGCTTGATGTGCCGCGACAGCAGCATGCCGTTGCCGAACACGTCGCCGGACATGTCGCCGATGCCGACGCAGGTGAAGTCCTCGTTCTGGCAGTCGCGGCCGAGCGCGCGGAAGTGGCGCTTGACCGACTCCCAGGCGCCCTTCGCGGTGATGCCCATCTTCTTGTGGTCGTAGCCGGCCGAGCCGCCCGAGGCGAACGCGTCGCCAAGCCAGAAGCCATGCTCGGCGCTGACCGCGTTGGCGATGTCGGAGAACGTCGCGGTGCCCTTGTCGGCCGCGACGACGAGATACGGATCGTCGCCGTCGTGGCGCACGACCGCATCCGGATGCGCAATCTTGCCGTCGACGAGGTTGTCCGTGATGTCGAGCAGGCCGTTGATGAACATGCGGTAGCACGCGACGCCTTCGGCCAGCACCGCATCGCGCTCGCCGGACGCGGGCGGGCGCTTGACGAAGAAGCCTCCCTTCGAGCCGACCGGCACGATGACGGTGTTCTTGACCATCTGCGCCTTGACCAGGCCCAGCACTTCGGTGCGGAAATCCTCGCGGCGATCGGACCAGCGCAGGCCGCCGCGCGCGACGGGACCGAAGCGGAGGTGCACGCCCTCGACGCGCGCGCTGTAGACGAAGATCTCGCGGTACGGGCGCGGCTTGGGAAGATCGGGCACCTTGGCCGAGTCGAACTTGAAGCTGATGTACTCGTGCGGCACGCCGTTCCGAGTCTGGTAGTAGTTCGTGCGCAGCGTCGCGCCGATCACGCCGAGGTACGCGCGCAGGATGCGGTCCTCGTCGAGACTCGCGACCTGATCGAGCAGGATGCGGATGCCGGCGATGATCGCGGCGATCTGCTGCGCGCGCGGCGCGTTGCGCGCGGCGACGAGATCGTCGATGAGCTTGGGATGTGCCTTGCGGACGTCCTCGGGGACGAGCGCCTCCAGCTCCTTCGCCAGCCGCTTCTTCGCCGCCTCGATGGTGCTCCTGGGAGCTGTCTCGCGGTTCGGGTCGAAGCCCGCCTCGAACAGCTCGACGAGCAGCCCCGCGATCGCGGGATAGCGGTTCAGCGTGTCCTCCATGTAGCTCTGCGAGAACGGCACGCCGGTCTGCAGGAGGTACTTGCAGTAGCCGCGCAGCACGCTCACCTGGCGCCAGTCAAGCTGCGCGCCGAGAATGAGCTTGTTGAACGCGTCGTTCTCGGCGACGCCGCGCCAGATCCGTTCGAACGCGGTCTGGAACATCTCGCGCACTTCGTCGATGTCGAATTCGCAGCGCAGCGAGGGCGTGACCTCGATGTCCTGGATGTAGAGCCGCCCGCCATCGGCCTCGATCTCGTAGAGATGCTCGGTGAGCACCTTGAGGCCCATGTTCTCCAGCAGCGGAATGACGTCGGAGAGCGCGATGTCCGCGCCGAGCCGGAACACCTTGAGGTGCAGCGTGCCGGGCTTGCGGCGCGACCGGTACAGATTGAGCCGGATGTCGTCGGCGTCGCGCAGCGAAGCCGCCATCTCGACGTCCGTGGCCGCGACGTGCGGCGTGACTTCCTCGATGTAGCCGGCCGGCAGCGCACGGCCGAAGCGCGAGGCGAGCTTGAGGCCCTTCTCCTCGCCGTGTTTCTGCACCAGCGCGTCGCGCAGCTCGTCGTGCCAGTTGCGCACGATCTGCGCGATGCGGCGTTCGAGCTCGGCGACATCGTAGCTCGCCTTGTCGCCCGGCTTGGGGCGCACGATGAGGTGCAGGTTGGCGAGTGGCGACTCGCCGACCTGGATCGACGAGTCGACGCGCTCACCGTGCAGCGCGCGCTTCAGCGTCGCCTCGACGCGCTCGCGCACATCGGAGCTGAAGTGGTCGCGCGGCAGGTAGACCAGACAGGAATAGAACCGGCCGTATTTGTCGCGCCGGATGAAGAGGCGCGTGCGCGCGCGCTCCTGCAGGGCCAGGATGCCGATCGCCGTCGTGTACAGCTCGTCGTCCGTGCACTGGAACAGCTCGTCGCGCGGCAGCGTTTCGAGGATGTGGCGCAGCGCCTTGCCGGAGTGCGAGTCGCGGCGGAAGCCCGCGCGCTTCATCACGGCTTCCACCTTGCGCCGCACGAGCGGCACGTCCTGCGGCCGGCGCATATACGCGCCCGAGGTGTAGAGGCCAAGGAAGCGCTGCTCGGCCACCGGCACGCCCTTGTCGTCGAAAGCGAGCACGCCGATGTAGTCCATGTAGCCCGGGCGGTGGACGCTGGCACGCGCGTTGGTCTTGGTCAGGATGATCGCGTCCATCGAGCCCGACTGCGGCAGGTCCTTGGCGACCAGCGTGCGCAGCGAGCGCGGTGCGAGCGAACGCTCCTCGCCGCGCAGGATGCCGAGGCCCGAGCCCTCCTTCGCCTTCAGGACTTCGTCGCTGCCTGCGCGCGCGACTTCGTATTCGCGATAGCCGAGGAAGGTGAAATTGTCATCGGCGACCCAGCGCAGGAACTCCTGAGCCTCGGCGATCCCGTCGGCGTCGACCGGCGTCCTGCGTCCGGGCAACTCGTCGGCGATCGCGAGCATCTTCTGCCGCATGGCCGACCAGTCCGAGACGCTGGCGCGCACGTCGTCCAGCGTCGCGGCGATGCCCTGCTTGAGCTTCTCCATTTCGACCGCACCGGCGATACGGTCGATTTCGAAGTGCATGATCGATTCCGGCGTGCCCGGCGCGTCGTCGTCGGTGCTGAGGCTCAGCATGTGGCCGCCGGGATCGCGCGCGACGCGGACGATCGGATGGATGACGGTGTGCAGCGAAAGGCCCGCCTGATTGATGCGCATGCCGACCGAATCGACGAGGAACGGCATGTCGTCGGTGACGATCTCAACGACAGAACGCGTCGCGTCGGCACCGGCCGCGTCCGTGCCTTCGGCGCCGGGATTCAGTACGCGCACTTTCGCCGTCCCGGGCCGGCGCTCGCGCGCGAATTCGAACGCGCCGACGATCGCACCGAGCCACTGCGACGCGCCGCGCGCCGCGAGGTCTTCGGCCGGAAGCTGGCGCAGGAATTCCGAGGCGAACGCCTGCGCGTCGCGCAGCCGCGCGCCAGCGAGCTGGGCAGAAAGCAGGGACAGTATCGAATCGACTTCGGTCTTCGCGCTCACTGCGCCTTGGGCGTTCATCAGAAGAGTCTGTGCGGGAATGCGGCGGGGGCGCGAAGGATACCCCTTCGGCATGGCGGGAATCCAGCCGCAATCGCCGTCAAATCAAGAAACTAGAGCGCTCCGCGCGGCCACGTGCGAAGGCACCGCCGGCGTGCTCGCAACAGCGGACGGAGCGGTGATGCCCGGGCCCGCAGGACACGCCGGAACACGACTTTCGGCGCGTGCATTTTGCATCCCCGACCGGTATGTTCAGTGCCGCTGCGTGCGGCGCGCGCCGAGTGCTGGGCGCGCCTGCGATCCCATCGCGCTCGCGCAAGGTGCGGCAACCGCGACAGCGCCGCGGCCGCCGCCGAATCGCGGCTCCGCCGTGCGGAGCCCGCTGCGAGGCAGCCGCCGCGTCCCGCTCGCGCGTCGAAGCATTCATCGATTGCCTCTGAAGGAAAAGTCCAACGATGATCCGTTTTTGCGTTTCTGGAATTCTGACCGGCGCGATGCTCGCCGCCATGGCCGGCTGCGGCAAAAAGGCGCAACAGCAGGCTGCGCCGCCGCCGCCCGAAGTCGGCGTGGTGGCCATGCGCACGGAAACGGTTCCGTTGACGCGCGATCTCGTCGGCCGCCTTTCCGCGTTCCGCTCGTCGGACGTGCGCGCCCGCGTCGCGGGCGTGCTGGTCAAGCGCGTGTACCGCGAAGGCAGCGACGTCAAGGAAGGCCAGCTCCTGTTCGAGATCGACCCGGCGCCGCTGCGGGCCGCGCTGAATGCGAGCCTCGCGACCCTGGCCCAGGCCAAGGCCACGTACACGAACAACCACATCGCAGCCGAGCGCGCGCGCGAACTCGCGCCGAAGGGCTTCGTCTCGAAATCCGACCTCGACAACGCGGAGGCCGCCGAGCGCACCGCCGCCGCTGCGGTCAAGCAGGCGGAGGCGAACGTCGAGAGCGCGCGCATCAACCTCGGCTACGCCAGCGTGCGCGCGCCGATCTCGGGCCGCGCCGGCAAGCAGCGGGTCACCGAGGGCGCACTGGTCGGTCAGGACGAGGCCACCCTGCTGACGACGATCGAGCAGATCGATCCGCTCTACGTGAACTTCACGCTGAGCGTCAGCGATCTCGAGGAGATGCGCCGCGCCAAGGCCGCGGGCCGCGCAACGCTCGCCGAGCCCGACAAGGCGGAAATCCGCCTGACGCTGCCCGATGGCACGGAATACGGCGAGACCGGCACGCTGGATTTTTCCGACACCACCGTCGATCCCGCGACCGGCGCGGTCAGCCTGCGCGGGCAGATCCCCAATCGCGACCGTTCGCTGCTGCCCGGCATGTACGTCTCGATCCGCGTCACGCTCGGCGAGCAGCACGGCGTGTTCAAGGTGCCGCAGGCGGCATTGCTGCGGGACGCGGCCGGCCCGTACGTCCTCGTCGTCGGCAGCGACGGCAAGGTCGCGCGCAAGGATGTCGTCACCGACGTCGCGTTCGAAGGCAACTGGATCGTGACGCAGGGCCTCGCGGTCGGCGATCAGGTCATCGTCTCCGGCATCCAGCGCGCCAAGCCGGGCGAGCCGGCGAAGGGCACGCCCTGGCAGCCGGACGCACCCGACGCCCGCCCCGACGCGCAGGGAACGCCGCCCGCGAAACCGTCTGCCTCGCCGGGCGGCAATCCGGGCCAGCAGTAAGGGCCGACGACCATGTCCAGATTCTTTATCGGCCACCCGATCTTTGCCTGGGTGATCGCGATCCTGATCGCGCTGTCGGGCGTGATCGCGCTGTTCAATCTCGGCGTCGAGTCGTACCCGAACGTCGTGCCGCCGCAGGTCAACGTCAGCGCGAGCTATCCCGGTGCGAGCGCCGAGACCACCGAGCGCGCGGTCACGCAGGTCATCGAGCAGCAGCTGACCGGCATCGATCACCTCCTCTACTTCAACTCGACCTCGAACTCGAACGGCGGCTCGAACATCACGCTCACCTTCGAGACCGGCACCGATCCCGACATCGCTCAGGTGCAGGTGCAGAACAAGGTGGCGCTGGCCACGCCGCGCCTGCCCAGCGAAGTCGTGCAGCAGGGCGTCGTCGTCGCCAAGGCCAACGCGGGCTTCCTGATGGTCGTCGCGTTGCGCTCGACCAATCCGGCGATCGACCGCAACGCGCTCAACGACATCGTCGGCTCGCGCGTGCTCGACCAGATCTCGCGCATCCCGGGCGTCGGCTCCACGCAGCAGTTCGGCTCCGAGTACGCGATGAACATCTGGCTGAACCCGGACAAGCTGCACGGCTACGGGCTTTCGGCGACCGACGCGCTGAACGCCGTGCGCGCGCAGAACGTGCAGTTCGCGGCCGGCAGGATCGGCGGGCAGCCCGCACTGCCCGAGCAGGGATTCACCGCCACCGTGTCGGCCGAAGGCCGCTTCTCCTCGCCCGAGCAGTTCGAGAACATCATCCTGCGCGTCAATCCGGACGGCACTACCGTGCGTCTCAAGGACGTCGCGCGCGTCGGCTTCGGCGCGTTCACCTACGGCTTCGACACGCAGTGGAACGGCAAGCCGACGGGCGCCTTCGCGGTCCAGCTCCTGCCCGGAGCGAACGCCCTCCAGGTCGCCAGCCTGGTCCGCGCGAAGATGGACGAGCTGCAGCCGAGCTTCCCGCCGGGTGTCACCTGGTTCACGCCCTACGACTCCACGACGTTCGTGAAGATCTCGATCCGCGAGGTCGTCAAGACGCTGTTCGAGGCAGTCGTGCTGGTCTTCCTCGTGATGCTGATCTTCCTGCAGAACTTCCGCGCCACGATCATTCCGACGCTGGTGATTCCGGTCGCTCTGCTCGGCACCTTCCTCGGCATGTGGATCATCGGCTTCACGATCAACCAGCTGACGCTGTTCGGCATGGTGCTCGCGATCGGCATCGTCGTCGATGACGCCATCGTCGTCATCGAGAACGTCGAGCGCATCATGTCGGAGGAGAAGCTCTCCCCGACCGACGCCACGATCAAGGCGATGAGCCAGATCACCGGCGCGGTGGTCGCGATCACGGTCGTGCTCGCCGCGGTCTTCATTCCGAGCGCGCTGCAGACCGGCACGGCCGGCGAGATCTACAAGCAGTTCGCGATCACGATCGCGATGGCGATGGCCCTTTCGGCGTTTCTCGCGCTCGGCTTCACGCCGGCACTCTGCGCGACGATCCTCAGGGTGCACGACGGCGACAAGCACAACTTCGTGTTCCGCGGATTCAACCGCGCCTTCAACTGGGTGCGCGGCACCTACGTCGGCCACATCGGCAGTGCCGTGCGCCACGCGCCGCGCTGGATGATCCTGTTCGTCGTCATCGCCGTGCTGTGCGGCTGGCTGTTCACGCGACTGCCGGGCAGCTTCCTGCCCGAGGAAGACCAGGGCTACGCACTGGCCATCGTGCAGCTGCCGCCCGGCGCGACGTTCCAGCGCACGTCCGCGGTCATGAACGAGGTGCAGTCCACGCTGGAGAAACAGGACGGCTTCGACGGCATGATGCGCATCATCGGCTTCAGCTTCATCGGCCAGGGCGAGAACGTCGGCATGGCCTTCGTCCGCCTCAAGCCGTGGGACGAGCGCGACATCACGGCCGCGGAGTTCATCCAGAAGGCGAACGGCGCGCTGCATGCGATCCGCGACGCGCAGATCTTCGTCGTCAACCTGCCGACCGTGCGCGGGCTCTCGCAGTTCGGCGGCTTCGACATGTACCTGCAGGACCGTGCCGGCCAGGGCCGCGCCGCGCTCGCCGACGCGCGCGACGCGCTGCTCGCCGCCGCAGCGCGCGATCCTGCCCTCACCGCCGTCCGGCCCAACACGCTCGAGGACGCGCCGCAGCTGCGGATGGAGGTCGATCGCGTGCAGGCCGGCGCGATGGGACTGTCCGTGAGCGACGTGTTCAACGCGATCCAGCTCATGTTCGCACCCGTTTACGTCAACGACTTCTTCTACGAGGGCCGCATCAAGCGCGTGACGATGCAGGCTGATACGCCGTTCCGCATGAGTCCGGACGCGCTCGATCACTTCTACACACCGAGCTCGCTGCCCGGGGCGACGCAGGACTCGATGATCCCGCTGTCCAATGTCGTCAAGACGAGCTGGTTCACCGGTTCGCCCTCGCTGACGCGCTACAACGGCTATTCGGCAATCGAGATCGTCGGCTCGCAGGCGCCGGGCCGGAGCTCCGGCGAGGCGATGGACGCGATCTCGAACATCGTCGCGAAGGATCTGCCCGCCGGCTTCGGCTTCGACTGGACCGGCCAGTCGTACCAGGAAATCCTTTCCGGCAACGCGGCGACGCTGCTGCTCGCGCTGTCGATCATCGTCGTCTTCCTCTGCCTCGCCGCGCTGTATGAGAGCTGGTCGATTCCGGTCGCCGTGCTGCTCGTCGTGCCGCTCGGCGTGCTCGGCGCGATCCTCGCCGCGACCGTGCGCGGCCTGCCAAACGACATCTTCTTCAAGATCGGCCTGATCACCATCATCGGCCTCGCGGCCAAGAACGCGATCCTGATCGTCGAATTCGCCGTGGCCGAGCAGCAGTCCGGACGCACGCTGCGCGATGCGGTGGTCGACGCGGCACAGCTCCGGTTGCGGCCAATCCTGATGACATCGTTCGCGTTCATCATGGGCGTGACGCCGCTGGCGGTGTCGAGCGGCGCCGGCGCCAACGCGCGTCATGCGATCGGCACCGGCGTGATCGGCGGCATGCTGTTCGCGACCTTCCTCGGCCTGCTGCTGATTCCGGTGTTCTACGTGGTGGTGCGCAGGTTGCTGGGCGACACGCTCGACGGGCCGCCGAAAGCGCCGGGACACGGAGTCCCGCATACGGAACCGCCGCGCTAAGCCTCGTCGTTCCCGCGAAGGCGGAGCCCAGCGCCTCTACTCCAGTCGCCGAAGGCGCTGAGTCCCCGCTTCCGCGGGGACGACGGATGTGTTTCTTGTCCCGCCGCGCGCGCTCTGTTTCAATCGCGCGCCTCATCGCCGCATCGACATCCATGCCCACCGCCGAAACCCGGGTCCTCAGCAAGACGTGGTTCTACCCGTTCCGCCTTCCTAGCGGCCAGGTCACGACGACCTATGACGGCGGCGCGCTCGACGCGATCCATGCGACGCGGCTTGCGATGCTGAAGTCGGTGCTGGCTGCCGAATACGGCGCTTCGATCGCGGGCAGGACCGTCATCGACATCGCCTGCCACCAGGGCTGGTTCTCGACTCAGCTCGCGGAAATGGGGGCGCATGACGTGCTCGCGGTGGACGCGCGTGCAGAGCACGTGGCGGATGCGACGCTGATCCGCGATGCGCTCGGCCTTCGCAACATGCGCGTCACGCAGTCGGACGTGCACGCGCTGACGCCCGAGGCGGCCGGCACCTTCGACATCGTGCTGATGCTCGGCCTCATCTACCACCTCGAGAATCCGGTCGGCGCGCTCCGCGTCGCGCGCGCGCTCACGAAGCGGCTCTGCCTGGTCGAGACGCAGGTCGTGCCCGGCCTGAGCGGCATGGTGGACTACGGCAGTTACCGCTTCGTGCGCCCGCTCAAGGGCTCGTTCGGCATCATCGACGAGACCGAGGAGACGCACGGCCCGGAGGCGAGCACGACCGGGATCTGCCTCGTGCCCAGCCTCGACGCGTTGATGTGGATCCTGCGCAAGGTCGGTTTCTCGCGCGTCGAACTGCTGCCGCCACCCGAAGACGCCTACGAACAGCTGCGCTACGGCAAGCGCGTCATGGTGGCCGGCTACGTGGATTGAGCGCGCTCGTATCCCCGCTTTCGCCAGGCGGCCAGCGCCCTTCGCGGGGAGTGTGTCGCAGGTCCCCTTCACCCGGCGTTCTCCGGCTTACGATGCCTGCGGGCCGAGGGAGAACGACATGATGCGACGCATCCTTGCATCCTGCCGCGTCGTGCTGACGGCGGCGCTGGCGCTCGCGGCGACACCGTGCGGCGCCGCGATCACGATCGATCTTTCCTACGTCGATCAGCAGTCGACAGCATTCCAGCGTTTCCGCGACTGGGTCGACGAGGCCGTCGACGGCCATCCTGATTACGGATTCTCCGCGACCGACGCCGCGTACATGTACCGCATCACCGGCGAAGCGCCGTACGCGACGCTCGCCGTGCAGATGGTCGAGGACCAGGTCGCCGCCGCCGAAGCCGCGATCGCGGGCGGCCACGCGCCCGAGGTGGCCGGGGACTCGTATCTCTACGTCGGCGACATGATCGGCGATCTCGCCCTCACCTACGACTGGTGCGCAGCGTTCGTCACGTCCTCGCAGCGCACGCGCTGGGCGGCGTACGCCGGGCAGGCCGTGTTCAACGTCTGGAACCCCGCCGATGCGAGCTGGGGCGGCCAGCCGTTTCCGTGGTCGGGCTGGTCGATCGACGATCCCGCGAACAACTATTTCTACAGCTTCCTCGAGGCGACGATGCTCTGGTCGCTCGCCGACGACAGCGCGCCGTGGCTCGATTTTCTCGATACCGTCAAGATTCCGGAGCTGACGGCGTACTTCGCGGCGATCGACGGCGGCAGCCAGGAAGGCACCGGCTACGGCCTCTCGCACAAGCGGTTGTTCCAGCTCTACCGTATCTGGCGCGATTCGACCGGGGTCGATCTCGCGAACGCGAACGGGCATCTGACCGACAGCATCGCCTGGTGGATTCACGCGACGGTGCCGACGCTCGACCGCACGGCCGCGATCGGCGACCAGGCGCGCGTCTCCGAGCCGGTCATGTACGACTATCACCGTGCGCTGATGCTCGAGGCGCATCGGCTCACGTCGGACCCGTCCGCCGCGAACCGTGCGTCGTGGTGGCTGCATTCGATCTCCGTGCCCGAGATGCAGAGCGGGTTCAACCTGCGCGAGGATCTGCTGCCGGCCGGGCCGGGCGGATCGCCGCCGGCGGAGCTCGTGCGCCATTTCACCGCGACGGGCCACCTCTTCGCGCGGACGGGCTGGGACGCCCACGCGCTCTGGCTCGAGTTCGATGCCGGCCCCTACGTGCAAAGCCACGCGCACCAGGACCAGGGCTCCTTCACCCTCTACCGCCACGGCTGGCTCGCGGTCACCGAGAACATCTGGTCGCACAGCGGCATCCAGCAGGGCACCGAAGTGCACAACGTGCTGCGCTTCGAGCAGGACGGGCATGTCGTGCCGCAGCGGTACGGCAGTGTCTCGGCGATGACGGTCATGCCCGGTGCCGGCGGAGCCGTGCACGCCGTCGCCGATCTGTCGCCGGCCTATGCGGGCAGCGGCGCAGTCACGTCATGGACGCGCACGATCGATTTCGGCGGTGGCTCGCTGACCGTGCACGACGCCTACGTCACCGCGAACGACACCGACACGACCTTCCAGATCAACGTGCCGGTGCAGCCCACGATCGACGGCGCGACGGCGGTCGCGGGCGATCTCCTCGTGCAGGTGATCTCGCCGTCGAACGCGACGCTGCAGGCGATCGACTGGACGAGCGTCGACGGCGATTTCAATTCGGGCTGGCGCATCGACGTTTCGGGCGGCAGCGGGGAGTACGTCGTCGTGCTGAGCTCCAGGGCGGCGACGGGCGACGGGATTTTCGCGGACGGATTCGATTGAGGCGCGCACCAGCGGCTGCGCAATCCACTCCGTCGTCAACGAACCGACCAAATGGACGCGCTTTCGCCGGAATGACGAAAAGCGCGGAGGAAAGACGCCGGGTCTTCGCCGCCTTCGCGGGGACGACGAGCGTTGCGGTCAGCGCACGCCGGTCTCGTTGCGCGCGATCACCAGGCGCTGGATCTCGCTGGTGCCCTCGTAGATCTCCGTGATCTTCGCGTCGCGGAAGAACCGCTCGAGCGGCATCTCCTTCGAGTAGCCCATGCCGCCATGGATCTGCACCGCCTGGTGCGTGACGAACATCGCCGTTTCCGAGGCATAGAGCTTGGCGATCGAAGCCTCGGTGCTGAAGCGTCCGCCGTTCATCTCGGCCTCGCCCTTCAGGAATGCCGCGCGCAGCGTCAGGAGCGTCGCCGCGTCGAGACGGCATTTCATGTCGGCGATCTTGGCCTGGATCATCTGGAACGAGCCGATCGGATGCCCGAACGCCTTGCGCTCGCGCACCCAGGCGAGGCTGGCCTCGTAGGCCGCCCGCGCGAGACCGACCGCCTGCGAGGCGATGCCGATGCGGCCCGCGTCGAGCACGCCCATCGCGATCGCGAAGCCCTTGCCCTCGGGGCCGAGCATGTCTTCCTTCGGGCACACGTAGTCGGTGAACTCGATCTCGCAGGTCGCGGACGCGCGGATGCCGAGCTTCGGCTCGGTCTTGCCCGCGTGGAAACCCGGCCGCGCGGTGTCGATCAGGAACGCCGACACGCCCTTCGCGCCGATGCCGGGCGTGGTGATCGCGAACAGCACGATGTATTTCGCGACGGGCCCGGACGTGATCCAGCTCTTCTTGCCGTTGATGACCCAGTCGCCGTTCTCGTTTCTCGTCGCGCGCGTGTGCATCGCCGAGGCATCCGAGCCGGACTGCGGCTCGGTAAGCGCATAGGCGCCGATCGCTTCGCCGGACGCCACGGCGCGCACGTATTTCTGCTTCTGCTCCTCGGTGCCGTACTTCAGGATGCCGTTGCAGTACAGCGAGTTGTTGACCGACATGATGGTCGAGTGCGCGCAGTCGGCGGCGGCGATCTCGATCATCGCCAGCACATACGCCACCGGATCGAGCCCGGCGCCGCCGTACTCGTGCGGCACCTCGATGCCCATGAGCCCGAGCTGGCCCATCTCGCGGATGTTGTCGAGCGGGAACTCGCCGGACCGGTCGAACTCGGCCGCCACCGGCGCGATGCGCTTCTGCGCGAAATCGCGCGCGATCGACTGGATCGAAAGCTGATCTTCGGTGTAGCGGAAATCCATGGCGAGGCTCCTAATTCCCGTCGTTCCCGCGAAAGCGGGAACCCCGCGCCTTTTCAAGACGGCGAAGGCGCTGGGTCCCCGCTTTCGCGGGGACGACGAGCCAGATGGGTTGCAAGCCGCGTATTTTACCGGTTTCGCGCGAGGCGCGTGCTTCAGCGCAGAGGCTGGGCGAAGCTGCACGGCGCTCCGCGCACGCGCTGAGCCAGCATCCACGGCAGCAGCGCCGGCTCGGCGTAGGCGCGGTGCCAGATCACGTGCATGCCGTCCGGATACTCGGTATAGCGCGGATTCGCGCCGAGCTCGTGCAACGCGGGCACGACCGCGCGCGAGCCGACCATCGCCCCACCGCAGCCGGTTTCGAGGTCGGTATCGTTGTCCTTGCCGCCGTGGAAGATCCACTCGGGCACGTCGCGGATGGCCGCGAATCCCGCGAGCTCGGTCATGCCGGACATCGGCACGCCGGCGGCGAAGCAGCGCGGCCAGGCCTTCAACGCATCCCAGACGCCGGTCGCGCCGCCGGAAATGCCGGTCGGAACCACGCGCCGCGGATCGACGGGCCAGCGCGCGAACACGTCGTGCACAACCGCCTGCACGTGCGCGAGCGGCCAGTACGCGCCGCTCGTCTGCGGCGCGACGTAGACCAGCGGCACGCCGCCCTCGATCGCGCGATCGATCAGCTCCATCGAGCCGTTGCCGTGACCGGCGAGCTGCGATTCGTTGTCGGTACCGTCCTGGCCGTCGCCGTGCAGGAACACGATCAGCGGCAGACGCTCGCCGCCGCGCCGGCCCGGCGTTTCGATCGCGCGGTACGGCACGCGCAGCGCATCGCTCGACCAGTATTTGCCGAGAGCGGCGGCGTCCACCGCGTATGCAGCATAGCCGTCCGCCGGCGCCGCGCACTAAGGCGGCGTTGACCTCGGCGGCGCGCACGGCTACGCTTCAAGTATCTTTCGATCAAGATAAAGCGATAATAAAAACCGATGCTCGATCTCGCCGCCACGTCGAGCCTGCTGCGCCTGCTCTCCGATCCGACGCGGGTGCGCCTGCTGGCGCTGCTCGAGCGCGAGGAGCTGACGGTCGCCGAGCTTTCGGCGGTGCTCCGCCTCGCGCAGCCGCGCGTGTCCACGCACCTCGCCAAGCTCAAGGACGCCGGGCTGGTGCGCGACCGGCGCGCCGGCGTGTCCTCGTACTATCGCTACAACACCGAGATCGATCCGCGCGAGAACGCGCTGCTCATCGCGCTCAAGGAAAGCGTCGACGACGCGCTGCTGCGCGACGACGAAGCGCGCCTGCCGACCGTGCTCGCCAAGCGCGCGCGCGCGGAAGGCTGGGCCGACACGGTCGCCGGCGACATGGAACGCCACTACTCGCCCGGCCGCACCTGGGAAGCGCTGGCGCGCGGCATGCTGCAGCTGGTCGAGACGGGCGACGTGCTCGACATCGCCTCGGGCGACGGCGTGCTCGCCGAGCTGCTCGCGCCGCGCGCGCGCCGGGTCGTCTGCGTGGACGCGAGCGAGCGTGTCGTCGCGGCCGCGCGCGAGCGGCTGAAGGCATTCGCCAATGTCGAAGTGCACACGGGCGACATGCACGCGCTCGGATTTCCGGCGCGCAGCTTCGATCTCGTGCTGCTGCTGCACGCGCTGACCTACAGCGAAAAGCCGCCGCTCGTGATCGCGGAGGCCGCGCGCGTGCTGCGCAAGGGGGGACGGCTGCTGGCGATGACGCTGGCCCGGCACGCGCACCGCACGGCGGTCGAGCCGTTCGATCACCGCAATCTCGGCTTCAGGCCCGAGGAGCTGCGCGACATGGCGCGCGCCGCGAAGCTCGACGTCATCGCCTGCGAGCGGCTGACGCGCGAGCGCCGCCCGCCGCATTTCGAAGTCCTGAGCCTGCTGGCGAGGAAACCATGAATCACGAACTTCCATGGCTCCGGCCCGAGCGCGCACGGGCGCTGCTCGGCGAACTGTCCCGACGCATCCTTGTCATCGACGGCGCGATGGGCACGATGGTGCAGAGCTGCCGGCTCGGTGAAGCCGACTACCGCGGCGAGCGTTTTGCCGACGGTTTCGACCGCGAGCACGAGCCGGAGCGTGACGCGGCGGCTCGCCCCGGCGTCGATCTCAAAGGCAACAACGATCTCCTCACCCTGACGCGGCCGGACGTGATCACGGCGATCCATGCAGCGTATCTCGATGCCGGAGCGGACCTGGTCGAGACGAACACGTTCAATGCGACCCGCATCAGCCAGGCCGATTACCGGCTCGAGCATCTCGTCTACGAGCTCAACCGCGAAGGCGCGCGCCTCGCGCGCGCAGCCTGCGACGCCGCCGAGGCGAAGGCAATCGCGGAAGGCGGACGCCCTCGCCCGCGCTTCGTCATCGGCGTGCTCGGCCCGACCAGCCGCACCGCATCGATCAGCCCGGACGTCAACGATCCCGGTTTCCGCAACACGAGCTTCGACGAGTTGCGCGCGGCGTACCGCGAGGCGGCCGAAGGTCTGGTGGACGGCGGCGCCGACACGATCATGGTCGAGACGATCTTCGACACGCTGAACGCGAAAGCCGCGCTGTACGCGATCGACGAGCTGTTCGACGCGCGCGGCGCGCGGCTGCCGGTGATGATTTCCGGGACGATTACCGACCTCTCGGGGCGCACGCTGTCCGGCCAGACCGCCGAGGCGTTCTACGCATCGATGCGCCACGCGCGGCCGCTTTCGATCGGTCTCAACTGCGCGCTCGGCGCGGCCGAGCTGCGCCAGTACGTCGACGTGCTCGCGAGCGTCGCCGACTGTCACGTCAGCACGCACCCGAACGCGGGCCTGCCGAACGCATTCGGCGAATACGACGAGACGCCGGAGCACATGGCCGCCATCGTCGCCGAGTTCGCGCGGGCCGGACTCGTCAATCTGGTCGGCGGCTGCTGCGGCACGACGCCGGCGCACATCGCGGCGATCGCCGATGCCGTGCGCGGCGTGCCGCCGCGTGCGCTGCCTTCGGCTGCCGGCAACCTCCGCGCCGCGTGAGCGGGCTTCCGCCCGCCTGCGCGCATCTTCAGAGACCTGATATCCAGACTTGGACACTCAATCGCCACGCTACACGCGCCTTTCCGGCCTCGAGCCACTCGTCATCACGCCGGACCTCCTTTTCGTCAACGTGGGCGAACGCACCAACGTCACCGGCAGCGCGCAGTTCCGCAAGCTGATCAAGGAAGAGCGCTACGAGGACGCGGTCGAAGTCGCCCGGCAGCAGGTCGCGAGCGGCGCGCAGATCCTCGACGTCAACATGGACGAGGGCCTGATCGATTCCGAGGCCGCGATGACGCGGTTTCTGAACCTGATCGCTTCCGAGCCCGACATCGCGCGCGTGCCGGTGATGGTCGATTCGTCCAAATGGAGCGTGATCGAAGCCGGGCTCAAATGCCTGCAGGGCAAGGGCATCGTCAACTCGATTTCGCTGAAGGAAGGCGAGGACGTCTTCATCGAGCACGCGCGCAAGGTGCTGCGCTACGGCGCCGCCGCCGTCGTCATGGCCTTCGACGAGCAAGGCCAGGCCGATACCGCCGCGCGCAAGGTCGAAATCTGCACACGGGCGTACCGGATCCTCACCGAGCGCGTCGGCTTTCCGCCCGAGGACATCATCTTCGACCCGAACATCTTCGCGATCGCGACCGGCATCGAGGAGCACGACAACTACGCCGTCGACTTCATCGAGGCGACGCGTGTCATCAAGGCGACGCTGCCGCACTGCCATGTCTCCGGCGGCGTCTCGAACGTCTCGTTCTCGTTCCGCGGCAACAATGTCGTGCGCGAGGCGATCCACTCGGTGTTCCTCTATCACGCGATCCGCGCCGGCATGGACATGGGCATCGTCAACGCCGGCGCGCTGCCGATCTACGACGATCTCGATCCCGAGCTGCGCGAGCGCGTCGAGGACGTCGTGCTGAACCGCCGGCGCGACGCGACCGAACGCCTGCTGGAGATTGCCGAGCGCTACAAGTCGAAGAAGGGCGGAGCACAGGCCGAGGACCTCGCCTGGCGCAGGCTGCCGGTGCGCGAGCGCCTGAGCCATGCGCTCGTGCACGGCATCGACGCGTACGTCGAGGAGGACACCGAGGAAGCGCGCCGGCAGAGTGCGCGCCCGCTGGACGTCATCGAGGGCCCGCTGATGGACGGCATGAACGTCGTCGGCGACCTCTTCGGCGCGGGCAAGATGTTCCTGCCGCAGGTGGTGAAGTCGGCACGCGTCATGAAAAAAGCCGTCGCCTACCTGATCCCGTTCATCGAGGAAGAGAAGGCCCGCAGCGGCGACGTCGCGCGATCGAACGGCAAGATCGTCATGGCGACGGTCAAGGGCGACGTGCACGACATCGGCAAGAACATCGTCGCGGTCGTGCTCCGCTGCAACAATTTCGAGGTCATCGATCTCGGCGTCATGGTGCCGGCCCAGAAGATCCTCGATACCGCGCGCGCCGAGAACGCCGACATGATCGGGCTCTCCGGGCTGATCACCCCCTCGCTGGAGGAGATGAGCCACGTCGCGAAGGAGATGCAGCGGCAGGATTTCCGCGTGCCGCTGCTGATCGGCGGCGCGACGACTTCGCGGGCGCACACGGCCCTCAAGATCGAGCCGCACTACAAGGCGCCGACCGTCTGGGTCAAGGACGCCTCGCGCGCGGTCGGCGTGGCGCAGTCGCTGATCTCGAAGGAGCTGGTGGACGATTTCCTTGCGCGCGTGCGCGCCGAGTACGCCGAGATCCGCGAACGCCACAGGGGCCGCGGCACGGGCAAGAAGCTCGTCCCGCTGGAGAAGGCGCGCGCGCAGCGCTTCGACGGCGGCTGGCCGGATTACGCACCGCCGCGCCCGCGGTGTCCGGGCATCACGGTGTTCGATGATTATCCGCTCGCCGATCTCGTCGGGCGCATCGACTGGACACCGTTCTTCAACGCATGGGAGCTGTCCGGCCGCTTTCCGGGGATTTTCGATGACGCCGTCGTCGGCGCGCAGGCGCGCGAGCTTTACCACGATGCGCGCGCGATGCTCGACAGGATCGTCGCGGAGAAATGGCTGACCGCCCGCGGCGTGGCCGGGTTCTGGCGCGCGCATTCGCTTGGAGACGACGTCGAGATTTTCTCGCCTTCGCCCAGTCGCGAGCAATCCGAAGTACCGCTCGCCGTACTGCACTTCCTCCGGCAGCAGGCCGACAAGCCCGCCGATCGTCCCGATTTCTGCCTCGCCGACTTCATCGCGCCGAAGACGTCCGGCAAAGAGGACTGGATCGGCGCGTTCGCCGTCACCGCCGGCATCGGCATCGAAACGCACCTCGCGCGCTTCGAGCGCGAGCACGATGACTATTCGTCGATCCTGCTGAAGGCGCTGGCGGACCGCCTGGCCGAAGCATTCGCCGAGCGCCTGCACGAGCGCGTGCGCCGCGAGCTGTGGGGCTATGCGCCCGACGAGGCGCTCGACAACGATGCGCTGATCGACGAGAGATATCGCGGCATCCGCCCGGCGCCGGGCTACCCGGCCTGCCCGGATCACACCGAGAAGGCGACGCTGTTCCGTCTGCTCGATGCGACGGCGAAGGCCGGCATCGAGCTCACCGAAGGCTACGCGATGTATCCGGCCGCGGCGGTTTCGGGCTGGTATTTCTCGCATCCCGGCAGCCAGTACTTCGTCGTCGGGCGGCTGACCAAGGAGCAGGTCGCGGATTACGCGAGGCGCAAGGGCTGGTCGCTCGCGGAGGCGGAGCGCTGGCTGGCGACGAATCTCGACTACGATCCCGAGTGAATGCGCAAAAAAGAGGGTGGGCCGAGGCCCACCCGTATGAGTGCAGGCGTTAGTGGCTTTACGACGCCTGCGGCATCCCGCGCATCGCCGTCAGGAACGCCATGCCGCCGAACAGGAAGAACAGCACGAA
>Ga0182749_1000073_pt1 | contig 134491 bp, 125 predicted proteins | sample eDN3rd37CKraftMG_FD_128875 | JGI IMG/M metagenome (GOLD analysis project Ga0182749, IMG submission 128875) | Enriched Miracle-Growth compost microbial communities from Emeryville, California, USA - eDNA 3rd pass 37_C Kraft MG (version 2) (version 2) ...
GCTCGGCGTGCTCGTCGTGGCGCTGTCCGGCGCAGCCGTGTCCTGCGCATGAACCGCTCCCACGCCGCTCAGGGCCAAGGCAATCAACAAATACATGCCCTTACGTTTCATCAGGTGTCTCCTCGAAATGAGCTCGCCTTTCTGAAATGAATCCCGAGCGAGCGTAACTTATTGAACCCAAAGTCGCTTCTGCTCAACGGAGCGACTCCGCCGCGGCGCGGCGGAACTTATTACTCCACTAACAACATCTTTACAATGTGAAGAGGCCGAGGAACTGCTGGATCGGCATGGCGTCCAGGCGCGCCGGGTCGCCGGCCGCGTCCAGGATGGCCTTGATCCGGTGGGCCGGCAAGTGGCCGCGCAGGGCCGCCTCGAACTTCTTCAGCAGCACCGGGATGCCCTCGGCGCGGCGCCGGCGGTGGCCGATCGGATAGTCGATCGAGACCTTCTCGGTGCTGCTGCCGTCCTTGAAGAACACCTGCACCGAGTTGCCGATGTAGCGCTTGTCCGGGTCGAAGTAGTCCCTGGTGAACTGCGGGTTCTCGCTGACCGCCATCTTCTCGCGCAGGGCGTCGATGCGCGGGTCGGCCGCCACGTCGTCGTTGTAGTCGTCGGCGGTGAGGCGGCCGAAGATCAGCGGCACGGCCACCATGTACTGGATGCAGTGGTCGCGGTCGGCGTAGTTGGCCAGCGGGCCGGTCTTGTCGATGATGCGCACGCCCGCTTCCTGGGTCTCGATCGCCACCTTCTCGATCTGGTCGAGCCGGCCGGCCACCTGCGGGTGCAGCTTCATCGCGCACTCCACCGCGGTCTGCGCGTGGAACTCGGCCGGGTAGCTGATCTTGAACAGCACGTTCTCCATCACGTAGCTGCCGAACGGGCGCTCGAACTCGAACGGCCTGCCCTTGAAGGCCACGTCGTAATAGCCCCAGGTCTTGGCGCTCAGCGCCGACGGGTAGCCCACCACGCCGCGGTACACCGCGTTGATGGCGTGGGTGACGGCGCGGCGGCAAGCGTCGCCGGCGGCCCAGCTCTTGCGCGGGCCGGTGTTCGGGGCGTGGCGGTAGGTGCGCAGTGCGCCGTTGTCGATCCAGCTGTGCGAGACGGCGGTGACGATCTGCTCCTTGCTGCCGCCCAGCATGTGCGTGGCCACCGCGGTGGAGGCCAGGCGCACCAGGATCACGTGGTCCTGGCCGACGCGGTTGAAGCTGTTCTTCAGCGCGTAGCAGCCCTGGATCTCGTGGGCCTTGATCGCGTAGCCGAGCACGTCGCGCACGGTGAACGGCCGGCCGCCCTCGCGCTCGGCCTTGCGGCCGAGGTAGTCCGCCACGGCGAGGATGCTGCCGAGGTTGTCCGACGGATGGCCCCACTCGGCGGCCAGCCAGGTGTCGTTGAAGTCCAGCCAGCGGATCTGCGTGCCGATGGCGAAGGCCGCCTGCACCGGATCGAGCTCGTGGCTGGTGCCCGGCACGCGCGCGCCGCCCGGCAGCGTGGCTCCCGGCACCACCGGCCCCAGGTGCTTGACGCACTCGGGGAACTTCATCGCCAGCATCGCGGTGCCCAGCGAGTCGAGCAGCATGTAGCGCGCCGTGTCGTACGCCTCCTTCGACTCGATCTGGTAATCGGCCACGTAGTCGGCGATGTCGACCATCGGCTGGTCGGGATCGGGGCGGACGGCGGAACGGATGTCGTGGGCGCTCATGCGGCGTACTCGAGGTGGATGAAAGCGTCCATTTTAACCGCCCGCGGAGGCGGCGCGCTTGACCGGCCGCCGCAACGGCACCGACAATGGCCGCGTTGCATCCATCCCAAAAGGGAGTAGTTCCGGGACCGGCCATCGGCCGTTCCCGCGCGATGGCCGTCATCACGGGCGACAACGCCGCCCCGGTCACCGCGGCGCCATGCGGCGGCGGACGAGACTTTTGCGATGACGGCGAACCCGCGCGTCGTTCGCCGCCGTCGCACGAGTCCGGCGCGCTGGATCATTCCATGGCATCGATACCCGGCTACGACTTCCTCTCCGGCCTCCTGGCCATCATCCTGCTCGACCTCGTGCTCGCCGGCGACAACGCGATCGTGATCGCGCTGGCCGCGCGCAACCTGCCCAGGGCGCTGCAGAAGAAGGCCGTGTTCTGGGGCACGTTCGGCGCCGTCGCCGTGCGCATCCTGCTGACCGCGGTGGTCGTCTACCTGCTCAGGCTGCCCGGGCTGATGCTCGCCGGCGGCCTGCTGCTGCTGCCGATCGCCGCCAAGCTGCTCAAGCACGAGGAGCATGCGCCCGAGGTCGATGCCGCCGGCGGCTTCTGGTCGGCGCTGCGCATCATCGTGGTGGCCGACGCGCTGATGGGCCTGGACAACGTGCTGGCCATCGCCGGCGCCTCGCGCGGCCACCTGCCGCTGGTGATCCTCGGCCTGGCGATCAGCGTGCCGCTGGTGGTGTGGGGCTCCACGCTGATCCTGCGCTGGATCGAGCGCTTCCCGGTCATCGTCTACATCGGCGCCGGCGCGATCGCCTGGACCGCCGCGCGGATGATCGCCCACGACCACCTGCTGTCGCCCTGGTTCGAGCCGCGGCCCTGGGCGCGCTACGCGCTCGACGCGCTGCTGGTCGCGGCGGTCTGCGGCGGCGGCTGGCTGATGCGGCACCGCCGCCGCGCGGCGGCCTGAGGCCGGCGGCGCCCTCAGTACATCATCGGCACGCGCACCGTCACCGTGGCGTCGGGGGTGTCCCGCGTCACGCCGACGCCGAGGGTGAAGTTCATCGTGCGCCTGTCGCTGAAGCGGTAGGAGCCGCCGATCAGCAGCGTGCCCAGCACCACCCTGGTCGAGCCGGGCACCTTCTGGCCGTTCTGCCGCGTCACGCCGATCCAGCTCTGGTCGTAGCCGATGCTGAAGGAGGCCTTCTCGTTGAGCGCCAGCCCCATGCCGACGCTGGCGTCGGCGACGTTGCCGACCTTCACCTTGCCGAGGTACTCCCGCCCCGCCAGCACCAGGTTGCGGTACACGTTGTCACGCTCGAAGTTGTACAGGTAGCTGAGGTTGCCGAAGAACACCACCGGGTCGGACGGATAGAGCCAGGTCACGCCCGGCTGCAGCGCGTTGAAGCCCGAGCCGGTCGGCTGCTGCAGCGGCAGGCCGGTGCCGGTGGCGTTCTGTGCGCAGCGCGTCACGCAATCGGTGGTGACCTCGAAGGGATCGCGCCCGGTGCGCGACTTGTAGCGCAGCCAGGCGATGTAGTACGGCCTGTCGGCGCCGCCGTCGTTGAGCTGGTAGCGCGCCGTCGCCTCGACGTCGCCCAGGCCCTTGCCGCTGGAGCCGAACACGTTGTCCTGCGCGGCGCCGGTGAAGATCTCGCGGCTGACCGTGTCGGTATGGCTGTGCACGTACGGCACGCGCAGCTCCAGCTCGAAGCGGTTGGTGAAGCCGTAGCGCGCGGCCAGCACCGCGGTCTGGGTGGTCGTGCGCACCTGCCGCACGTCGATCAGGCCGATCAGGATGGCCGGGATGACGGTGTAGCCGACCAGCGCCACGCGCCCGTTGGAGGAATAGCCGAACTGGTAGGACGGCTCGATCACCAGCCTGCCGCGCGGGGTCAGCACGCCCGGCTGCTCGAAGATCGGCGCCACTTCAGGCGGGCGGCTGTCCTGCGGCGGCGCCTGCCCCACCGGCCGGGGCGCGGCCGGTTCGTCGCTGGCGGCCACCGTGGCGTCCTGGACCGGCATCGGCAAGGCGGTGGCGCGGCCGCCGGCCGCGCCGATGCTGCCGCCGCGCTGCTGGTCCAGCACGTCCATGCCCACGGCGTGGCGCAGCGCCCGGTAGTCGGCCTCCTGGGCGGCCAGCTGGCGCCGCATGGCATCGATCTGCGCCAGCTGCGCGGCGAGCTGCTGGCGCATCGCGTCGATGCGCTGCCCCTGCTCGGCCACGCGCTTGCGCAAGGTATCGGAGATCGCGTCGCCGGGCGCCGCGGGCGGCGGCGCGGGCGCGTCCTGCGCCACCGCCCAGCCGCCGAACCACAGCAGGCCGGCGCAGCCGAGCGGGGCGCCCCACTTCCGATGCTTTTGCTTGCGTTCCATCGTGCCTCCTCCCGGGCGCGGCGAATGCCCGCCCGCCTGGCGACCATCGCCGCGCCGGCGTCAGTGCCCCAGCGAACCCAGCTGTGCCGCCTGCAGGCTGTCCTGCAGGCTCTGGGCGCGGAACGCGCCCAACGTGTTGACGGTGACGTCGAGGGTGGTCAGGCCCTGGATGGCCTGCCGGTCCAGCGTGTTCTGGATGACCGTCGCGCCCAGGCCGCCCCGCAGCAGCGAGGGGTCGAAGCTGTTGTTCGCGCCGATCTGCACCAGGTTGACCGCGCCGAGGGCCGAGGCCAGCGCGGCGGCCTGCGGAGCGGTGAGGTGCGCGATGTCCGGGACGCTGAAGCGGGTGGAGGTGACCAGGCTGCCGTTGACGTAGACCGCCCGCGCGACGCCGAGCGAGGCGACCAGGCCCTGCCCCACGTCGTAGCCGCCGCGCACGCCGTCGAGGACGGCATCGCTCACCGGCGCGCCCGGCAGCGCCGGCCGGGCCGAAGGCGACGGCAGGGGAACCGGCGGCGGTTGCGCGCGCGCCGCGCCGCACACGCCCGCCGCGCCCAGCGCGGCCAGGCACAGCAGGCGACGGTGGAAGGCGGGCGTCATCCCGGCGGCCTCAGAAATCCGCGGGCCCGCGCCTGGGCAGCGTCACCGCGTCCAGGCCGCGCCGGTCGACGCCCGCCGGCAGCGGCGCGAACGGCGCCGCGCGCCAGTCGCCGGCCGCGTTGAAGCGCGCCAGGTCGCGCCGGTTGTGGATCACGAACACCAGCCCGTTCCTCCACTGCCGGACGAAGCGGTCGCGCGGGATCGAGCGCGTGCCCAGCGCGGGATCGCCGACCAGCACGCGCCCGGCCAGCAGGCCCTTGACCACCACGAAATGGTGGTAGCCCCGGTCCTCGATCAGCACGATCGCCGGCAGGTGCTCCTCGGCCAGCCTGTCCAGCGGCACGCGGAAGCCGTCGGCCTCGAAGCCGTTGGCCTCCAGGTAGCGCTTGATGTCCAGCAGCGAGAAGCCTTCGCGGTTGATCTTGGCGCGGTCCCCGTGCGCGTACATCTGCTCGAAGGCCGCCTGCTCGCTCACCGGGTAGCCGTACTGGTAGGTGAGCAGCGTCGCGACCGCGGCCGAGCCGCAGCTGAAGTCGTATTTCTGCCGCACGGTGTTGCGGAACTTCGCCTCCTTCAGGCTGGTGAGGCGCAAGGCATAGCTTTGCCCGGTGCCGCTGTTGATCTGCACCGAGGCCGCCGGCGCGGCGCCGGCGCACACGGCGAGCCCGAGCAGCGCCAGCGGCAGCGTCCACCGCCTCATGGCTGGAACTGCACGTTGATGATGGTGGCGTTCTGGATCAGCACGTTGCTGCCGCTGTTCTGGATCACCGTCGGCAGGCCGACGGCGCTGCCGAAGGAGCCCGCACTGATCGAGTTGGCGCCGCTGACCACGTGGTCGGCGGTGTCGTCCGACACCGTGCCGTCGAGGCGCATGTGCTCGTGGATGTCGGTGCCGCCGCTCTGCCGCGCGAGGTCGTCGGCGCCGACGCTCTGCCCCAGGCCGGCGACGTAGCCGGCGTGCGCCGCCGTCGCGGCGCGCACGTAGGAAGCCGTCGGCCCGGCGAGCAGATAGCCGCCGGCGGGCCGGCCCTGCGCCCAGCACGACGCGGCCAGGCACAGGGCCGCCGCTCCGCCGAGGTTACGGATGGGGATCATGGCTGCGCTCCTGCGGGGAGGCCACGTCCGCGGCACCGCCGGGAGCGTGCGCTCCCGTGCGCGGGCCGCGACCGTCATGGGCGGCGGAACCCTGCGGCTCCGCCGCCCGTCCTCCGGGTGGTTACTGGCCCACGTTGAGGTTGGCCTGCACGTTGACGCCCTGCTGGATCAGCGACGCCGCGCCGCTGTTCTGCGCCATGATGGTCACGCCCGCGGCCGCGGCCGCCGCGCTGTTCATCTGGTTGGACATGTCGAAGCTGCCGGCATCCGCGTAGGCGGTGCCGCCAGCCGCACCGGCGCCGCCGGCGCCGCCCGTGCCCGCGCCGCCCGCGCCGCTGCCGCCCGCGCCACCGGCGGCACCCGCGCCGCCGGCGCTGTCGGCCGCGCCGCTGGTGCCGCCGGTGGAGGTGGAAGCGCCGCTGGATGCGGTGGACGCGCCGCTGGTGCCCGCGCCGCCGGTCCAGCTGCCCGCGCCGCCGGTCGCCGTGCCGCTGCCGGCACCGCGCTGGCGGTTGCGCGTATCGCCGTTGTCGCCGCTGGACTCGCCGCCGCCCGCCGCGCTCAGCGCGCCGACGTAGCCGCTGGAGCTGTCCGAACCGCCGGCATGCCCGCTGCCCGCGCGCGCGTCGCCGCCGTCGCCGCCCGAACCGCCGCGGCCGCCCTCGCCGCGGCCGCCGATGCCGCGCGCGCCGTCGCCGCCGGCACCGCCGTTGGCGTCGCCGAAGTTCTTCGCCACGTTGCCGATGTCATGCACGTAGACGTGGGTGACCGCGCCGTTGAGCGTGCTGTTGGCCACGGCGTTGCTGACGTTGAACGAGTCGGTGATGGAGGAGGTGGCGGTTCCGCCGTTGTTGGCCGCCGAGCTGCCCTGGGCGGCGGCATTGGCGTCGCCCGAGTTCATCGCGTCGGCGTACGAGTGCGTGCTCGAATTGGTCTTGGTGTGGGTGCTCGAATCCGAGTAGCTGTGCGTGCTGGAATTGTTGAAGGAGTTGGAATTGTTGTTGAGCTTGTCCGCGAACGCGGGAAGCGCCATACCGATGCCGAGGACGATCGCGGTGGCGATAAGAGTCTTGCGCATGTCTGTACTCCTGAACGATGCGGTGACCCCCTGTTTGTGCTGAAGCCAGCACACCGGCGTCGCAACATGCGTGCCACTTTGTCCCGCCGCGGGCAAGGACGGACAAGGCGAAGGGAATCAGCCGCTTGCGCCGCATCCGCGACGCGGCCGTCCGGACGTCCCCGGTCGGCAGCAGCGGTGGAGTGATGCGCCCCCGTTACAGCGCCGCCGTCCGCGCACGCCGCGCGATGCGCGCAGGTGCGCCAGACAATCCCGGCAGGACAACGGCTTGCCGCGCGCAGGCCGGAACGACGCCGGGGCCCGCGCGCTGTATCGCCGCCGATACAGTGCTGCCGCGGCATTGCAGGCCGCCGCCGCCATCCGGCTGAACGCCGGCCAAAGGCCGGAAGCGGAAAGGGAGCCCGGCGGGCTCCCTTCTCTCCTTTCCCGGTCGGCCCGGCGCGCTCAGCGCTTCTCGATCGGCACGTAGGCCTGGTCTTCCGGCCCGGTGTAGTTCGCGCTCGGGCGGATGATCTTGCCGTCCTGGCGCTGCTCGATCACGTGCGCGCTCCAGCCGGAGGTGCGCGCGATCACGAACAGCGGGGTGAACATCGCGGTGGGCACGCCCATCATGTGGTAGGCGCTGGCCGAGTACCAGTCGAGGTTGGGGAACATCTTCTTCAGTTCCCACATCAGCTTCTCGATGCGCTCGGACACCTCGAACAGCGTCGGGTTGCCACCCTCGGCGCACAGCTTGCGCGAGATCTCCTTGATGATCTCGTTGCGCGGGTCGGACACCGTGTACACCGGGTGGCCGAAGCCGATGATGATCTCCTTGCGCTCCACCCGGGCGCGGATGTCCGCCTCCGCCTCGGCGGCGCTGCGGTAGCGCGCGATGATCTCCATCGCCACCTCGTTGGCGCCGCCGTGCTTGGGGCCGCGCAGCGCGCCGATCGCGCCGGTGATGGCCGAGTACAGGTCCGAGCCGGTGCCGGCGATCACGCGCGCGGTGAAGGTGGAGGCGTTGAACTCGTGCTCGGCGTACAGCACCAGCGACTTGTCCAGCGACTGCGCGTGCAGGTCGCTGGGCTTGCGGCCGTGCAGCAGGTGCAGGAAGTGCGCGGCGATGGAGTCGTCGTCGGTCTCCGTCTCGATGCGCTTGCCGTTGTGGCTGAAGTGGTACCAGTACAGCAGCATCGAGCCGAAGCTCGCCATCAGGCGGTCGGCGATGTCGCGCGCGCCGGTGACGTTGTGGTCGTCCTTCTCCGGCAGCACGGTGCCCAGCACCGAGCAGCCGGTGCGCAGCACGTCCATCGGGTGGGTGGCGGCCGGCAGCAGCTCCAGCGCGCCCTTCACCGGCGCCGGCAGGCCGCGCAGGCGCTTGAGCTTGGCGCGGTAGGCGTTCAGTTCCGCCCAGTTCGGCAGCACGCCGTGCACCAGCAGGTAGGCCACCTCCTCGAAGCAGCCCTTGGCCGCCAGGTCGTGGATGTCGTAGCCGCGGTAGTGCAGGTCGTTGCCGCTGCGGCCGACCGTGCACAGCGCGGTGTTGCCCGCGGCCACGCCGGACAGGGCGACCGACTTCTTGGCCTTGGGAAGGACTTGCTCGCTCATCGGGTGCTTCTCCTCAATGCTTGCGGATGCCGGCGCCGCCACGGCGGCGCGGCGGGTCTCTCAGCCTTTCTTGCCGGCGAACAGCGCGTCGAGCTTGTCCTCGTAGGCGTGGTAGCCGAGGAAGTCGTACAGCTCCTCGCGCGTCTGCAGGGTGTCGATGATGTTCTTCTGCGTGCCCTCGCGGCGCACCGTCTCGTAAAAATTCAGCGCGGCCTTGTTCATCGCGCGGTAGGCGCCGCAGCAGTACAGCGCGATGTCCACGTCCGCCGCGCGCAGCTCGTCGGTGGTGAAGAACGGCGTGGAGCCGAACTCGGTGAGGTTGGCCAGGACCGGCACCTTCACCGCGGCCTTGAAGCGGCGGTAGTCGTCCAGCGTCTTCATCGCCTCGGGGAAGATCATGTCGGCGCCGGCCTCGACGTAGGCGCAGGCGCGCTCGATCGCCGCGTCGATGCCCTCCACCGCGGCCGCGTCGGTGCGCGCCATGATCACGAAGCCCGGGTCGGTGCGCGCGTCCACCGCGGCCTTCACGCGGTCGACCATCTCTTCCTTCGCCACCACCTCCTTGCCGGGGCGGTGGCCGCAGCGCTTCTGCCCGACCTGGTCCTCGATGTGCACCGCGGCCACGCCGACGTTGACGAAGGAGCGGATGGTGCGCGCGATGTTGAAGGCGCCGCCCCAGCCGGTGTCGATGTCCACCAGCAACGGCAGCTGCGTGGCGTCCACGATGCGGCGCGCGTCGGTGAGCACGTCCTCCATCGTGCTGATGCCCAGGTCCGGCATGCCCAGCGAGTTGGCGGCCACGCCGCCGCCGGACAGGTACAGCGCCTTGTAGCCCACGCGCCTGGCCATCAGGCCGGCGTAGGCGGTGATCGCGCCCATCACCTGCAGCGGCCGCTCGGCGGCGAGCGCGGCGCGGAAGCGGCCGCCGGCGGAATCGACTCGGCTCATCGTGCGTCTCCGAAACGGCTGATTGTAAGCGATGCGCTCCCCGCGGCCTTGCCGCGGCGCAGTAGGCGCGCCGCCGGGCCGCACGGCAGCCGCGATGGCGGCCAGCCGACGGCGCCGTCGTCGCGGCCCCGCCGCGCGCGGGCGTCGCATACCGTTCCACGGGGCATCGCGCACCCGGGTCCGGGAGGGAGGCCCCACTGTGTCATAGCCCCATAGGTTGATCAATCTTGATCAAATGGATCAACATGTCGCCATGCCCAGCGACTACCTCACCGCCCGCGCCGCCGCCGAACGCCTCGGCGTCAGCCTGCCCACGCTGTATGCCTACGTCAGCCGCGGCCGCATCGACTCGCGCCCCGGCGCGGACGGGCGCAGCCGCGAGTACCGCGCCGAGGACGTCGAGCGCCTGATCGAGCGCCGCCAGGCCGGCCGCGGCGCGGCGCAGGGCGCGGCGCACAGCCTGGCCTGGGGGTTGCCGGTGCTGCAGACGCAGATCTCGCTGATCCGCCCGCACGGCCACTACTACCGCGGCCAGTCCGCGCTCGCGCTGGCCGAATCCGGCGCCACGCTGGAGGAAGTCGCGCGCCTGCTGTGGGGCAGCGGCGAACCAGACCCGTTCGCCGCCGTCGCGCCGGCGCCATGGCCGGCGGCGGTGGCCGCGCTGCTGCGCCAGCGCGGCCTGCCGCCGCTGGAGCGCACCGCCGCCGCGCTGCCGCTGCTCGCGCACGACGCGCCGCATTCGCACAGCCGCGACCCGCTGCGCCGCCAGCAGCAGGCCGCCCGGCTGCTGCGCGAGACGGCGGCGCTGCTGTGCGGCGGCCGCCCCGACCGCCGCCCCGTCCACGAACGGCTGGCGGCCGGCTGGCGCCGCGAGGGGGCGTCCTTCGCGGACCTGGTGCGCCGCGCCCTGGTGCTGTGCGCCGACCACGAGCTCAACGCCTCCGCCTTCGCCGCCCGCGTGGCGGCCTCCACCGGCGCCAGCCTGCACATGGCGCTGTGCGCCGGCCTGGCCGCGCTGTCGGGACCGCAGCACGGCGGCGCGGCGGCGCGCTCGCACGCGCTGATCCAGGAGCTGCTGCGCGAGCGGCGGCCGGCCGAGGGCGTGCGCGAGCGCCTGCGCCGCGGCGACCCCCTGCCCGGCTTCGGCCATCCGCTCTACCCGGAGGGCGACCCGCGCGCCGAGGCGCTGCTGCGCGCGCTGGACGCCGTGCGGCCGCGCCCCGCCGCGGCCGGCCGCATCCGCCTGCTGGCCGAGGCCGCGCAGGCGCAGTGCGGCCTGCGGCCCAACCTGGATTTCGCGCTGGCGGCGCTCGCCTGCGCGCACGGGCTCGACGCCGATGCCGCGCTGGCGATCTTCGCCGCCGGCCGCGCCGCGGGCTGGCTGGCGCACGCGCTGGAGCAGCAGGCGGAAGGCGGCCTGATCCGCCCCCGCGCGCATTACGCGGGCGACCGCCCCGGACGGCCGCCGTGAAACCGGGCGCCGGCAACGATAGCCGCAGACAATGGATGCCATCCTGACAATCAATTGGATCGATGGAATGGCAGGGTCTATGCTTTGCCGGTCAGTTCATAACCACCACCAAAGGGAGCATGCGCATGTCGCTGATCAATACCCCGGTCAAACCCTTCAAGGCCCAGGCCTACAAGGACGGCAAGTTCGTCGAAGTGTCCGACGCCGACATCAAGGGCAAGTGGGCCGTGTTCGTGTTCTATCCGGCCGACTTCACCTTCGTGTGCCCGACCGAGCTGGAAGACCTGGCCGACAACTACGCCGAGTTCCAGAAGCTGGGCGTGGAAGTGTTCTCCGTCTCCACCGACACCCACTTCTCGCACAAGGCCTGGCACGACACCTCGCCGGCGATCGGCAAGATCAAGTACGCCATGATCGGGGACCCGACCCACGAGATCTCCAGGAACTTCGACATCCTGCGCCCGACCGGCCTGGCCGACCGCGGCACCTTCATCGTCGACCCGCAGGGCGTGATCCAGGGCATCGAGATCACCGCCGAGGGCATCGGCCGCGACGCCAAGGAGCTGCTGCGCAAGGTCAAGGCCGCCATCTACGTCGCCAACCACCCGGGCGAGGTGTGCCCGGCCAAGTGGAAGGAAGGCGAGAAGACCCTGGCCCCGTCGCTGGACCTGGTCGGCAAGATCTAAGCCCGGCGGTTCGCCTGAACCGCCATCCCGGACCCGGCGGCTCCGCCGGGTCCTTTCCCCGAACTTCGATGCGCATGGACGCTCGGTACCGCCGGGTGCTCGTCGCGCTCATCCCGAAGAAAACGAAACGATGGAGTCCGCCATGTTGGATGCCGATCTCAAATCCCAGCTGCAAACCTACCTGGAGAGGGTCGTCCACCCGATCGAGCTGGTGGCCTCCCTCGACGACGGCGGGAAGTCGCGCGAGCTGAAGGAGCTGCTCGAGGACATCGCCGCGCTCTCGCCCAAGGTCGCCGTGCGCTTCGACGGCGCCGACGCGCGCAAGCCCTCGTTCTCGATCGAGCGCACGGGCACCGACGTCGGCGTGCGCTTCGCCGGCATCCCGATGGGCCACGAATTCACCTCGCTGGTGCTGGCGCTGCTGCAGGTAGGCGGCCACCCGCCGAAGCTCGACGAGCAGGTGATCGAGCAGGTGCGCGCGCTGGAAGGCGACTACCGCTTCGAGACCTATTTCTCGCTGTCCTGCCAGAACTGCCCGGAGACGGTGCAGGCGCTCAACCTGATGAGCGTGCTCAACCCCAGCATCAGGCACGTCGCCATCGACGGCGCGCTGTTCCAGGACGAGGTGGAGGCGCGCCAGGTGATGTCGGTGCCCACCGTGTTCCTGAACGGCGAGGTGTTCGGCCAGGGCCGCATGACGGTGGAGCAGATCCTCGCCAAGGTCGACACCGGCGCCGCCGCGCGCGACGCCGGGAAGATCGCGGCCAAGGCGCCGTTCGACGTGCTGGTGGTGGGCGGCGGCCCGGCCGGCGCCGCGGCGGCGATCTACGCCGCGCGCAAGGGCATCCGCACCGGCGTGGCGGCCGAGCGCTTCGGCGGCCAGGTGCTGGACACCATGGCGATCGAGAACTTCATCTCGGTGCCCTACACCGAGGGCCCGAAGCTGGGCGCCGCGCTGGAGCAGCACGTGCGCGAGTACGACGTGGACGTGATGAACCTGCAGCGCGCCGAGAAGCTGGTCCCCGCCGACCGCGAGGGCGGCCTGCACGAGGTGGTGCTGGCCAACGGCGCCTCGCTGCAGGCCAGGACGGTGATCCTTTCCACCGGCGCGCGCTGGCGCAACATGAACGTGCCGGGCGAGCAGGAGTACCGCAACAAGGGCGTCACCTACTGCCCGCACTGCGACGGCCCGCTGTTCAAGGGCAAGCGCGTGGCGGTGATCGGCGGCGGCAACTCCGGCGTCGAGGCGGCGATCGACCTGGCCGGCATCGTCGGCCACGTCACCCTGCTGGAGTTCGACGGCAGGCTGCGCGCCGACGAGGTGCTGCAGCGCAAGCTGCGCAGCCTGCCGAACGTGGACGTGATCGTCAGCGCGCAGACCACCGCGGTGCTGGGCGACGGCCACAGGGTCACCGGCCTCGACTACACCGACCGCGCCAGCGGCGAGTCGAGGCACGTGGCGCTGGAAGGCGTGTTCGTGCAGATCGGCCTGCTGCCCAACAGCGAGTGGCTGAAGGGCACGGTGAAGCTGTCGCCGCGCGGCGAGATCGAGGTGGACGCGCGCGGCGAGACCTCGGTGCCGGGCGTGTTCGCCGCGGGCGACGTCACCACGGTGCCGTACAAGCAGATCGTGATCGCGCTGGGCGAGGGCTCCAAGGCGGCGCTCTCCGCCTTCGACTACCTGATCCGCCTGCCGCTGGCGGCGCCCGCGCAGGCCAAGGAGGCGGCGGCCGCCTGAAGCGTCACCGTCGCGGGGTGAGGCCCGAGGGGCCGGGACGCGCGCGTCCCGGCCCTTCCCTTTCTTTGGCTGTCGCGGTTCAGGCCCCCAGGTCCGGCCCGCGCTCCAGCGCGCGGCGCACCTCGTCCAGCGCGCCGGGGTCGTCCAGCGTGGACAGGTCGCCGGGATCGGCCTGCTGGCACAGCGCCTGCAGCGAGCGGCGCAGCAGCTTGCCCGAGCGCGTCTTGGGCAGCGCGTTCACCACGTACACCCGCGCCGGCCGCGCCAGCGCGCCGAGCTGCTGGACCACGCGCTGCTGCATGCCCTGCGCCACCTGCTTCGGCGCTTCGCCGACGCCCTGCTTGAGCGTGGCGAACACCACCGGCACCTGCCCCTTCAGCTCGTCCTTCACGCCGACCACCGCGGCCTCGGCCACCGCCGGATGGGTGGACACCGACTCCTCGATCTCGCGCGTGCCCAGGCGGTGGCCGGCCACGTTGATCACGTCGTCGGTGCGGCCGAGGATGGTGACGTAACCGTCCGCGTCGCGGATCGCCCAGTCCAGCGAGCTGTACACCGGCTCCCTGAAGTGGCTGAAGTAGCTGCTCACGTAGCGCGCGTCGTCGCGCCACACGGTGCTGAGGCAGCCCGGCGGCAGCGGCGGCTCGAACACCAGCACGCCCTTCTGGCCCGGCGAGGCCTCCCCGCCGGTGGTCTCGTCGATCACCTTCATCCGGTAGCCCGGCGCCGGCAGGCCGGGCGAGCCGAACTTCACGGGCTTGAGGTCCAGCCCCGGCATCAGCGTGATCGCCGGCCAGCCGGTCTCGGTTTGCCAGTAGTTGTCGATCACCGGCACGCCCAGGCCCTCGGTGATCCAGTGCGCGGTCGGCTCGTCCAGCGGCTCGCCGGCGAGGAACAGCCACTTCAGCTCCGAGAGGTCGTATTTCTTCAGCCAGCCCGCGTCCTGCTTCTTCAGCACGCGGATGCCGGTGGGCGAGGAGAACATGGTGCGCACGCCGTAGCGCTCGCACAGCTGCCACCAGATGCCGGGATCGGGATGCGTCGGCAGGCCCTCGTACAGCAGCGAGGTGGCGCCGCCGATCAGCGGCCCGTACACGTTGTAGGAGTGCCCCACCGCCCAGCCCACGTCGGAGGTGGAGAACATCACCTGCCCCGGCGCGACGTCGAAGATGCAGCGGATCGACATCGCCATCGCCACCGCGTAGCCGCCCACGTCGCGCTGGATGCCCTTGGGCTTGCCGGTGGTGCCGGAGGTGTAGAGCAGGTAGCTCGGCTCGTTCGATTCCAGCCAGGCGACCGGCACCTGCTCGCCCTCGTGCGCGCGGCGCAGCTCGGCGTAATCGAGGTCGCGGCCGGCCATGCGGGTCATCTGCGGGTCCAGGCCGCGGTCGACGATCAGCACCTGCGGCGGCGGCGACTTCGCCTCGGCCAGCGCCGCGTCCACCAGCGGCTTGTACGGGATCACCTTGCCGCCGCGCATGCCGGCGTCGGCGCAGACCAGCAGCCTGGGCTCGGCGTCGTCGATGCGCAGCGCCAGGTTGTGCGCGGCGAAGCCGCCGAACACCACCGAGTGGATCGCGCCGATGCGCGCGCAGGCCAGCATGGCGAACACCGCCTCGGCGACGTTGGGCAGGTAGATCACCACGCGGTCGCCGCGGCCCACGCCGAGCGCGGCCAGCACGGCGGCGAAGGTGTTCACCTCGCGGTGCAGCTCGCGGTAGCTCAGCTCGCGGGTGATGCCGGTCTCGGTGGAGACCGCCACCAGCGCGAGCTGCTCGCCGCGCTCGGCGAGATGGCGGTCGACGGCGTTGTGGCAGAGGTTGGTGGTGCCGCCAACGAACCAGCGGCGGAACGGCGTGGACTCCTCGAGGATCTTCGCCGGCGGCGTCTCCCAGTGGATGCGCCGCGCCTGCTCGGCCCAGAACTGTTCCGGCCGTTCGACCGACTGCCGGTAGAAATCCTCGTAGCGCATGGCCTTAAGATCCCGTTCCGCCCGTGACCGGGCAAGCCTAGACCAGCGGCGGGCGCGGGACCTTGCGACCTTGGTCGAGAGGGAGCCGGCGAGGCCGCGGCGAACCGCGGCCGCCGGGGATCACAGGCAGCCGACCGCCGCGTCGCGGTAGCGCGGGTCGTAGGTCTTGTCGCGGTCCTGGCGCTCGTACAGCACCACCAGCGCGCCGGTGCCGTCGGCGGTCGCCTGGATCAGCTCGCGCGCGCCGTTCTTGTCGCTGGCCGAGACCCGGCCTTCCTGGTCCTTGGCCGAGGCGCTCGCCTGCACGCCCAGCGCGTCCCACTTGCCGCGCACGCATTCGACGTAGGCGGCCACGTCCTTGCCGGTGTGGCTGCTCAGCTTCGGGGTGGTGTCGCGCAGCCCGTGGGCGCCGCAGGCGGCGAGCAGCGCGCCGGGGAGCATCGCAAGAAATCGCTTCATAGGTCCTGGGGGTCCGGCCGGAAAGCGCCGATTCTAACCCGGTTCCTTCCGCCCCGGTTCCGCGCGCCGGCGCAGCGGCGAGGGCCGGCCGGCGCCGGGATCAGAACACCACCTGCGCCCGCACGCCCAGCGAGTTGCCCCAGTCCGGCCCCTGGTAACTGCCGACCTTGTTGTCGGTATACCAGCGGATGTAGTTGACCATCAGCCGCGACCAGTCGTTGAAATACCAGTTCAGGCCCAGCGTGTAGCTGATGCCCTTGCCGCCGCGCGGCGCGCCGGTGAAATCGTAGTGGTCGACGCGGGCGGCCAGCTCGAAGGCGCCCCAGCCGCCGGAGGTCAGCGGGTCGCTCACGTGCACGCCCTGCCAGTTGCCGCCACGGCTGGAGAAGCCCGGCTTCTCGCCGGTGATCATCCAGCCGGCCGCCAGCGAGGAGCCGTGCCGCGTCACCGCATCGACGCTGCTGGAATCGATCGTGCGCTTGCCGTATTCGCCCATCGCCCAGAAGTTGCGGTAGACCCCGCCCAGCTCGTAGCCGACGCCGCGGTCCTGCGTCGGGTCGGCGATGGAGCTGGCCGACACCGCGAGGTTGCCGTTGTAGTCCAGCGCGATGGCGGGCGTGTTGTTGATGCTGGCGACGCCGTTGCCGATCTTCTCGTAGTAGTACCAGGCGCCCACGTGCAGGAAGCCGTCGCCGCCCTTGAGCGGGTTCCAGTGCGCGCGGGTCAGGTAGGCGACGGAGTCGGTCTCGCTGCCGGTGGTGGAGGCGGCGGGCGAGTTGCCGCTCACCGACAGGCTGTAGTGCCAGTCGGGGCCGAAGATCTTCCACTCCCCGCCCAGGCCGAAATAGCTGTTCACCGGCTCGCCCACCGTGGCCGCCGCATTGCGCAGCATGAACGGCGTGGTCACGCCCTCGCTGGAGCCTTCCGTGCCGAGGTCCTTGAGGAAGTTGCCCAGGTAGAACTTGCTCGGCAGCCCGAACACCGGCGTGGCGTAGGAGAGGTAGGCCTCCTTCAGCGAGGTCTTGTTGCCGGCGAAGTCCACCTCGAAGTGGTAGCCGAGCTTGCCCATCGTGCCCTCCGCGCCCAACCGCACGGAGTTGACCTGCGAGCCGCTGAGGTTGCGCGCGTCGTAGTCCGAACCGCGCGTGCCGGTGAAGTCCATCACCAGGCGGCCGTCCGGCTTGAAGGTGAAGAAGCCGTCGTCGCTGCTGAAGGTCGGGCCGGCCTCGTGGCCCTTGCCCCAGCGCGTGGTGACGCCGCCGCCGGCGCCGCGCCCGTCGCTGTCGACCAGCCGCGCCCGGGCCAGCGCCTGCTCGTCGGCGCGGGCGTCGGCCACCGCCGCCGCCACGGCCTCGCGGTTCTCGGCGGCCTGGCGTTGCAGCGGCGTGGCGGCGGCCGGCGCGGCGGCGGCCTGTGCCTCGTGCGCCTCCAGCGCGCCGATCCGCTGCTTCAGCGCCTTGATCTCGGCGGCCTGCTGTCGGACCAGCTTGAGCAGTTCGGCGTTGGATACGGTATCGGCGGCATGGCCGGGCGCGGCGACGGCCAGCAGCAGGGCGCCCAGTGCGGCGGCCGGCAGGATGCGTGGGTTCGGTGTCATGGTGCGCTCCCCTGGAAACGGAGTGGATCGGTCAGTCGTCGTTGTCGTCCGCGCCGCCGTCGGCCGCGGCCGCGCGCGCCTTGGCCGGTTGCGCCTGCGGTGCCGGTGCGGCGAACGGCGCGGCGGCGTCCCCGGCCGCGGGCAGGAAGCCGTGGCTGCGCGCCCAGGCGGCGAACAGGCGCGGCCAGGCCGCCACCGGGGTGCCCGGCTGGCCCAGGCCCCAGCCGTGGCCGCCGCGCTCGAACTCGTGCAGCTCGACCGGCACGTGCTGCCTGACCAGCGCGGCGAACAGCGACACGCCGGTATCGACGTCGACGATGGGATCGTCCACCGCGTCGGCGATGAAGGTGGGCGGCGTGTCGCGGCTCACGTGCAGCTGGATGGTGTACGCCGTCGCCGCATCCGGCTGCGCCGACAGCTCGCGCACCGAGCGCGTGGTGTCGTACGGGGGCTGCAGGGTGCTGACCGGATAGATCAGCCCCACGAAATCGGGACGCGCCGACTGCCGGTCGGCCGCGTCGACGGGCGCGTAGAGCGCGTCGGCGAAGCGCGTCGCCACGATGCCGGCCAGGTTGCCGCCGGCGGAGAAGCCGATCACGCCGATCCGCTGCGGGTCGATGCCCAGCTCGCGCGCCTGCGCGCGCAGCAGGCGCATCGCGCGCTGGCCGTCCTGGAACGGCGCGGCCGGCGTCCAGCCCTCGCCGGGCAGGCGGTAGTACAGCACCACCGGCGTCACGCCCAGCGCGGCCAGCCAGCGCGCGGTCGGCATCACCTCGTGGCCGATGCCGATGCGGAAATAGCCGCCGCCGCCGACCAGCAGCACGGCGGTGCCGTTGGGCCGCGAAGGCCGGTAGATCTCGATGCGCGGCCGGCTGATGTTGGACACCGCGCCCACGCCGGTGCCGCTCTGGCCGATCCGCTCCGGACCGCGCGGACCGCTGCCGCCGCCCGGCGGCGTGCCCGGCCACAGCGCGATCGTCTGCGCCGGCGCGGCATCGTCGGCGACGGCCGGCGCCGCGGCGGCGACGCAGAACGCGGCGGCCAGCGCCGCGAGGAAAAGGCTGCAACGACTCATCGCGGTTCTCCCGATTCGATCATGATCCGGCGTCGCGGCGTGCCGACGGCATCCCGGCGCGCGCGGCCCAGTGCCTCGTCCAGGGCGCAGCGGTCGAGCGCCCCTTCCCAGCGCGCCACCACCACGGTGGCGACGGCATTGCCGATGAAATTGGTCAGCGAGCGGCACTCGCTCATGAAGCGGTCCACGCCCAGGATCAATGCCATGCCGGCCACCGGCACGGCCGGCACCACGGCGAGCGTGGCCGCCAGCGTGATGAACCCGGCGCCGGTCACGCCCGCGGCGCCCTTGGAGCTGATCATCGCCACCCCGAGCAGGACCAGCTGCTGGCCCAGGGAAAGCTCGATGCCGGTGGCCTGCGCGATGAACAGCGCGGCCAGCGTCATGTAGATGTTGGTGCCGTCGAGGTTGAACGAATAGCCGGCCGGCACCACCAGGCCCACCACCGACTTGCGGCAGCCGGCTTGCTCCATCTTCTCCATCAGCGAGGGCAGCGCCGCCTCCGAGGACGAAGTGCCCAGCACCAGCAGCAGCTCGGCCTTGAGGTAGCGGATCAGCGCCAGGATCGAGAAGCCGGTGAGCCGCGCCACCGCGCCGAGCACCACCAGCACGAACAGCGCCGAGGCGGCGTAGAAGGTGAGCACCAGCCAGGCCAGGTTGGCCAGCGCACCGATGCCGTAGCGGCCGATGGTGAAGGCGATCGCGCCGAACGCGCCGACCGGCGCGGCCTTCATCAGCAGGTGCACCAGCTGGAACACCGGTGCGGCCAGCGCCTCGAAGAAGCGCGCCACCGGCGCGGCGGGCTCGCCCGCCATCGCCAGCGAAATGCCGAAGACCACCGCGAAGAACAGCACCTGCAGGATGTTGCCCGAGGCGAAGGCGCCGACCACCGTGGACGGAATGACGTCCAGCAGGAAGCCGGTGAGGGTGAGCTCGTGCGCCTTGCTGGCGTAGCCGCGCACGCTGGCCGCGTCCAGCGCGGCCGGGTCGATGTGCAGTCCCGCGCCCGGCCGCGCCAGGTGCGCCACCACCAGGCCCACCACCAGCGCCAGCGTGGACAGCGCGACGAAGTAGAGCAGCGCCTTGGCCATCACCCGCCCCACCGAGCGCAGGCTGCTCATGCCGGCGATGCCGTTGACCACGGTGAGGAAGATCACCGGCGCGATCACCATCTTCACCAGCTTGATGAAGGCGTCGCCCAGCGGCTTGAGCTGCTCGCCGGCCGGCGGCCACAGGTGGCCGACCAGCGCGCCGAGCGCGATGGCGCACAGCACCTGCACGTAGAGCCGGCGGTGGATCGGCCGGCGCGCGGGTGGCGTCGTCGTGGCGGCAAGCATCGGCACCCTTCCTCCGCCGGCCGCGGCGGCCGGCTTCGTGGACGGGCGGATTTGTAGCCCAGGACGCGCGCGCGGCGTATAGCACATTCCGGCTAGCCGGCCCCTTGGCCGGCCCGCGGCTGTGCGACCATCGCGCCGGACCCGCGCGACGCCCCGCACCGATGACCCGCCGCCACCGCCGCCTGACCGCCGTCCTGCTGCTCGCCGCGGCCATGCTCGCGAGCGCCTGGGGCGCCGGCCGCATCGCGCAGGAACGCGCGCTGCGCCGGCTCTCGGCGCAGGCCGCCGGCCAGTTGCAGCTGCGCGCGCTGGCGTTGCAGCGCTTCGTCGACCGCTACCGCGTGCTGCCCACCGTGCTCGCGCTGGACCCCGTGCTGCGCCAGGCGCTGGAGGCGCCGGCCGGCCGGGTCGACACCGCGGCGCTCAACCGCAAGCTGGAACAGGCCAACGGCCTCACCCACGTCTCCACGCTCACCCTGATCGACCGCCGCGGCGTGGCGCTGGCCGCCAGCAACTGGCGCGAACCGTCCAGCAACGTCGGCCTCGACTACGGCTTCCGGCCCTATTTCCAGCTGGCGATGGCGCACGACCACGGCAGCTTTTACGGCATCGGCGTCTCCACCAACGTGGCCGGCTACTTCATCGCCGAGGCGGTGCACGACGCGGGCGGCCGCCGCATCGGCGTGGTGGTGGTGAAGATCACCCTGGACACGGTCGAGCGCGAATGGGCCGGCGATCCCGCCATCATCCTGCTCAGCGACGCGCACGGCGTGGTCTTCCTCAGCAACCGCCCCGCCTGGCTGTACCACCCGTTGCAGCCGCTGGCGCCCGCGGCGGCGCAGGCGCTGCACGCCACCCGCCAGTACGGCGAGCAGCCGCTGCGGCCGATCCGGGCGCGGACCGTCGCCCGCCTCGCCGACGGCGGGCGGCGCGTGCGCGTGACGCAGCCGCCGCTCGCGCACGAGGTGCTGTGGCAATCCATCGCCCTGCCCTCGCAGGGCTGGACCGCGCACCTGCTGGTCGACACCCGCGAGGCCGCGCACGCCGGCTGGCGCGCCGCCCTGGTCGTCCTCGGCGGCTGGCTGCCGGCGATCCTGCTCGGCCTGTTCCTGCAGCAGCGCCTGCGCGTGGCGCGCCTGCGCCAGCGCAGCCGCGAGGAGCTGGAACGCCTGGTGGCGCACTATGCCGGCGCGCTGCGCTCGACGCAGGACAGCCTGGTGCAGGCCGCGCTGCAGGCGGCCGCCGGCGACCCGGACTGCCTGGAACGCCTGCCGCAGGGCGTCAGCGTGGTGGACAAGCAGCTGCGCCTGGTCGCCTGGAACCGCCGCTACGCCGAGCTGATGCAGTACCCATCCGGGCTGCTGCGCAAGGGCCGGCCGGTGGAGGACCTGTTCCGCCACAACGCGCAGCGCGGCCTGCTCGGCCCCGGCGACGTCGAGGAGGCGATCCAGCGCCGCCTCGACTACCTGCGCGAGGGCGGCCCGCACACCTACGAGCGCGAGCGGCCCGACGGCAGCGTGCTGGAGATCCGCGGCCATCCCCTGCCCGACGGCGGCTTCGTCACCAGCTACGCCGACATCACCGCCTACAAGGACGCCGCGCGCGAGCTGCGCACGCTCACCGCCACGCTGGAAAGCCGCATCGACGCCGCCACCCGCGAGCAGCGCCTGGCCACCGCCGCGGCGCACCGCGCCAACCGCGACAAGACCCGCTACGTGGCCGCCGCCGTGCACGACCTGCTGCAGCCGCTGAACGCCGCGCGCCTGTTCGCCGGCGCGCTGCGCGAGCCGCTGCACGGCGCGGGCGGGCGCGCCCTGCTCGCCCGCGTCGAGCACGCACTGCAGGCGCTGGAGAGCCAGCTCACCAGCATGCTCGACCTGGCCCGCCTGGACGCCGGCGGCTTCAAAACCCAGGTGGCCGACGTGCCGCTGTCGCCGCTCCTCGGCGAGCTGGCGCGCCAGTTCGGCATCGTGGCGCAGGCGCGCGGACTGCGGCTCGACTTCGTGGACACCCGCGCCTGGGTGCGCAGCGACCCCGTGCTGCTGCGCCGCGCGCTGCAGAACTTTCTCTCCAACGCCGTGCACTACACCCCGCGCGGCCGCGTGCTGCTCGGCTGCCGCCGCGACGGCGACCAGCTGCGCATCGAAGTGTGGGACACCGGCGTGGGCATCCCCGACGACCAGCGCGAACTCATCTTCCAGGAGTTCCGCCGCCTCGACTCCGGCGTGGACGCCGACGAGCGCAGCGCCGGCCTGGGCCTGTCCATCGTGCGCCGCATCGCGCAGCTGCTCGGCCACGACGTGAGCGTGCGTTCCTGGCCCGGCGGCGGCAGCGTGTTCGCCATCCGCGTGCCGCGCGCCGCCCCGGCCGAGGCCGGCGAGGCCCCCGGCGCCGCGCCGGCCGCCGACACCGATTCGCCGCTCGTGGGTCGCCGCATCCTCTGCATCGACGACGACACGCAGGCCCGCACCGCCATGACCGTGCTGCTCCGGCGCTGGGGCTGCCGCGTCGACACCGCCGGCGACGCCATCGAGGCGGCCATGCTCGCCGGCTCCGCCCCCGCGCCCGACCTGGTGCTGCTCGACTACCAGCTCGGCGACACCACCGGCCCCGCGCTGCTGCCGGATCTCCACCGGCGCTGGGGCTGCGAGCCGCCGGTGATCGTACTCACCGCCCGCAACGATGCCGGCGTCCGCGCGGAACTGGAAACCGCCGGACTCCGCTTCATGCTCAAGCCGGTATCGCCGTCGCGGCTGCGCGCCCTGATGAGCCGGCTGCTGGCGCACCACGGCTGAGTCGCCCGGCCGACAAGCCCGGACGCGCGCAAAGAGTCAGCCGACCTCCGTCGCCAGCCACCAGGTCGTGCCGCCCGCATCCCTGACGCCGCCGCGCCTGTCGTCCTCGCCGTCCCTCCTGGCGGGCGCCTGGACCGGCGCGGCCCCGGCATCGAGCGCCTTGCGGTAGGCCGCATCCACGTCCGGGACATAGACATGCACATGGGCGGCAACGGCGGGCCAGTCCGCCGGCACCGGATCGGCGAGCATGACGACGGTGTCGCCGATCCGCACCTCGGCAAGCCGCAGCCGGCCGTCGTCGCCGGGCATCCGCCGCAGCTCGACGGCGCCGAAGACCCGCTTCAGGAAGTCGATGGTCGCGGCCGCACCCTCGACGATCAGGTATGGCGAAACGGTGCTGTAGCCGGAGGGCTTGTACGATGCCATGGACGGGCTCCATTGACTCGGAAGATGGGGCAAGGCTGCATTGAAACGCCCATACCGGGCCGCCGTCCGGGACCTTTGGCAGGCAAAAGCTGCCCGGTGCCGGACGCTGAAGACGCCTCCATCGAACCCAGGGGAGCACGGATGCCTTCCCGACGCTTGGCGCAAGGATCACGCGATGGCACATCCCGCCCATGGCGACGGCGGATGCTTTCAATCCACTGCGCTTTCTTCCTCCAGATCCAGCGACTTCACCAGCACCGCCGCCTGCGTGCGCGAGCGGCATTCCAGCTTGGACAGCACCGCGGTGACGTGGATCTTCACCGTGTTCTCCGCCAGCCCCAGCCGGTCGGCGATCTGCTTGTTGAGCAGGCCTTCGGCCAGCAGCATCAGCACGCGGAACTGCTGCGGGGTGAGCCGGGCCAGGCGGGCGGCCAGGGCGGCGTCCTCGGGGCTGCGCTCGGCGCGGCTGGCCTCGAAGGCCAGGCCGCCGTCCAGCACCGTGCGCACCGCCTCGCCCAGCGCCTCCACCGGCGCGGCCTTGGAGACGAAGCCGGCGGCGCCGAACTGCTGGGCACGGCGCACGGTGCGCGGGCGGTCGTTGGAGGAGATCACGATCACCGGCAGGTCCGGGTACTCGGCGCGCAGCCACAGCAGCGACGAGAAGCCGATCGCGCCGGGCATGGCGAGGTCCAGCAGCACCAGGTCCACCGCCGGCTCGACGGCCAGCGCCGCCTCCAGGCCGCTCTGGCTGGACGCCTCCAGCACGCGCGCCGCCACCGCCGCGCCCAGGGTGTGCACCACCGCGGCGCGGAACATCGGGTGGTCGTCGGCCACCAGCACGGTGATCGGTTCGGTCATGGCGCTTCCCGGCAACGGGCCAAGGGTAAACCCAAGGCCGCCTGGCCGGCAGGTGGCCGGAACGCTTGACCCTCACGTAACGTGAGCCCTTAGCGTGCCCGCCACGCGACGAGAAGGAGCGAGGACGATGCTGCTGACGGTGGGCGAGCTGGCCAGGCGCTGCGGGCTGACCGTGCGTGCCCTGCACCACTACGACGCGATCGGCCTGCTGCGTCCCTCGTCGCGCTCCGCTGCCGGCTACCGGCTGTACGGGCAGGCGGACGTCGAGCGCCTGCACCGCATCCAGGCCCTGCGCCAGCTGGGCCTGCCGCTTGCCGACATCGGAGCCGCCCTGTCCGGACCGCAACGGCCGCTGGCCGAGGTGGTCGAGCGCCAGATCGCGCAGATCGACCGCCAGGCGGCCGAGGCGGCGCGCCTGCGCGAGCGGCTGGTGCGCCTGCGCGCGCAGCTGGCCGCCGGACAGTCCCCCGACCTGGCCGACTGGCTGGACACGCTGGAGCTGATGACGATGTACGAGAAGTATTTCACCCCGGAAGAACTGAAGACCCTGCCGCTGCACACCGATCCCGACGTGCTGCCCGAATGGAGCGCCCTGGTCACCGCCGTGCGGGCGGCGATGGAGCGCGGCGCCACGCCGGACGATCCCGACGCGCAGCTCCTCGCCCTGCGATGGATGGACCTGGTGGGCCGCGGCACCGGCGACAATCCCGCGTTCCTGATGCGCCTGCGCGCGATGAACGAGAACGAGCCCGGCCTGCGCGAGCGCAGCGGCCTCACGCCCGGACTGGAGCGCTTCGTGGAGCAGGCGATGATAAGCGCGCGGCTGGCGATCTTCGCCCGCTACCTGCAGCCGCACGAGATGGAACGCATGCGCGCCCACTACGGCAAGCAGATGCATGCCTGGCCCGAGCTCATCGCCGAATTGCGCGGCGCGCTTGCCGACCGCGTGCCGGCCAACGACCCGCGCGTGCAGGCGATGGCACGGCGCTGGATGGAACTCTTCCGCGCATACGCCGGCGACGATCCGGCCACCCACGCGCGCATCCGCGAGGCCTACGCGAAAGAACCGGAGCTGCGCAGCGGCAGCGCGGTGGACGATGCGCTGCTGGGATATGTGCGCGAGGCGCTGGCAAGCAGCGGGGCTCGACACTGAACCGGGCGAAGGCACCGGAAGCGATCCGGCACATGCTGGAGCGGCTGGCGGACCCCGCCGGCTGAAACAGCGACACGCAGGCGCCCGTTGCCCGCACGAGTGAATCCCTCTCCCTTCGGCAGAGGGTGCCGGCAGGCGGGTGAGGGTCCGGGTGGAGCGCGGCGTCAGGCCCTGGCCGCACCCTCACCCAGCCTCTCTCCCGTGGGGAGCGGGGCTCAGCGCCCGCCGACACGATACTTCCCGCGGAGCAGGACTCCGGCATCAACCATCGGTCGATCGCGTCAAGCTCTCCCAGGCATCGATATCCGCGGCCATGGCCGCGAGCTTTTCGCGCACGAGGGAAAGCGCATCGCTGCCAAGCAGGAGATGCGCGGGCGGGTCCGACAGGCCGACCAGGGTCAGGATGGCCCTGGCCGCCTTCACGGGATCCCCGAGCTGCTTGCCGTTCTTTTCGAGCCGGGCCTGGCGGATGGGGTCGAACATCCCGTCATAGTCGGCAATGCGTCTCGGCGAGCGCTGCATCGACCGGCCCGCCCAGTCCGTCCTGAAGCTGCCCGGGGCGACGGCGGTCACGTGCACCCCGAACGGCCGCAGTTCCTTGCCGAGCACCTCGCTGATGCCCTCGAGCGCGAACTTGCTTCCGCAGTAGTACGCGATGCCCGGCATCGTGATGAAGCCGCCCATCGAGGTGATGTTGATGATGTGCCCGTTGCGACGCTCGCGGAAGCGCGGCACGAATGCATGGGTGACCGCCACGGCGCCGAACACGTTCACTTCGAACTGGCGGCGCATGTCGTCGAGCGGGGATTCCTCGAAGATGCCCTCGTGGCCGTATCCCGCGTTGTTCACGAGGACGTCGACGGAACCGAAGCGCGATTCCGCGTCGGCAACGACGCCCGGAATCGCGTCGATGTCGGTGACGTCCAGCATGGCGGCGTAGGCATGGCCATCGTTCAGGCCCTCGAAGGCGCGGCGCGCCGCGTCGGTGCGGACGGTGCCGATCACCTTGTGGCCGGCGGCCAGGGCTTCGCGGGCGAGCGCGCGGCCGAAGCCGCTGCTGACGCCGGTGATGAAAAAGGTCTTGCGGGTCATGGCATGGACTCCTGGCCAGGCATGGAAGCGATCGTAGATACCCGGCGCCATGCAGCCCATGGCCCCCCGTGTGGCGTCATTGCCTGATCCTATGAAGGGTGCTTGCGGCAGGGACGGGGAAGCCGGAGAGTGGCCGCATGGATGCGCCTTCCCGCCGCCGCATGATTGCCCTGCTCCGGGAGCTCGCGCCGATCGAGGGGTACACGCTGACGCCGCTGCCGGACGTGCGCCTTCTGCGCTCCGACCGGCCGCTGAGCCGCGCGCCCGTGCTCTACGAGCCCGGCATCGTCGTCGTGGCGCAGGGGCGCAAGCGCGGCTTCCTGGGCGACGAGGTCTTCGTCTACGACGACCAGCACTACCTCGTCGTGTCCGTGCCCGTGCCTTTCACGATGGAGACGGACGCCTCGGCGGACGAGCCGTTGCTGGCGATCTACTTCCGCCTCGATCACGCGGTGGCCGCGGAGGTGTGCATCCGGATCGACGAGCGGCGCGGGGCATCGTCGGCGCCGCCGCGCGGGCTGTATGCCTCGCCCATGGAGGACGCGCTCGCGGCGTCGGTCCTGCGCCTGCTCGAGGCGCTGGCGAGTCCCCCGGACGGCGAGGTGCTCGGTCCCGCGCTCGTGCGCGAGATCTACTACCGGGTCCTGTCGGGCGCCCAGGGCGGCTCCTTGCGCGCGGCGCTCGCGCAGCGGGGCAGGTTCGCCATGGTGGCGCGCGCGATCCGCGTCATCCACAGCCGCTACGCCGAGGCGCTCAGCGTGGACGAGCTGGCCGGCGAGGCGGCGATGAGCACGCCCACCTTCCACGCGCACTTCCGCGCGATGACGGGCACCTCGCCGATGCGCTACGTACAGTCGACGCGCCTGCACCAGGCGCGCCTGCTCATGCTTCGCCAGCACGCCACGGCGGCAGCGGCGGCCGCCGCCGTGGGCTACGCAAGCGCGTCGCAGTTCAGCCGCGAATTCAAGCGGCTCTTCGGGAGACCGCCGGTGGCAGAGGTGGAACGGATGAAACGCAGCTTCGCCATGCCGGAGGCGCCGACACCGTCGGCGTATGTTTCGTCGCACTGAGCCGCGATCATGCGACACGACGGGATTTCGCGCCGAACCGTGCACCGGAAACCGACGCGGGAGTAAGGGAACACTTCGCCGCCAATCCATCGGTGCGCCGTCTGGCGCATGCGTCGCCGCCAGGGCGACGTCGGGCGTCGCCTTCACCGCTGGAGAAGGTGACGCGGCGGATGCGCCCGGCGCCGCAGGGACCGGGCACGCCAGCGACGCGACGGCAGCCGTGGAAGGGAAAGACCGGCATGCTCGACGGAACCCCGGACGTTTCAGTTGGAACTTGGCTGCAAGGGCCGCGACCGCTTGAAGGTGAGCCGCAACGCCGCCAGCAAGAAGTAGAGTCCGCCGAATGCGGCGTAGGGTGCCAGCTGGGCGATCGTCGGAACCTTGCCGAACGCCTGCATGGCCATGAACACGCCCGCCAGCGCCGACTGGCCGCCGCTGATCATCATGAAGACCTGGCCGCCCAGCTGCCGGCGCCGAACGCCCACCAGCAGCTGGAGCAGCCCCGACAGCAGGGCCCACAGGCCGAAGACCAGCACGCCGCCCGCATTCCCGCGCACCGCAAGGGCGATCGCCAGGACGACGGCGGTCGCCAGGCTGATCAGCGCGTTCAGCCTCTGCCCGGGGTTGGCGCGCAGGCCGCCGCTGCGCCGCGCGTCGAGGATGTTCGCCCCGGCGTCCCACGCCGGATAGAGCACCAGCAGCGCATCCGTCACCAGCGCAGGCACTTGCAGCCGGGAGAGAAGCACCACCAGCGCGACCCAGACGAAGGCCACGCCGGCGCGCAGGAAATAGAAACGTTGCAGGAAGCTCATGGCGGATTGCTCTTGGGGAAAGGAAATTTCATCCTACTAGTTGGTAGATTAATGGGTCAAATGTTCCAATATTTCTTGACATTTACTTTGATTACCTGCCGACTTGATGGTAGCCTCTCGGCATGAACACCCGCGAGAAGCTGCTCGACTCGGCGCGCTACCTGATCCAGACCCGCGGCTACAACGGCTTCAGCTATGCGGACGTGGCGGAACAGGTCGAGGTGCGCAAGGCGAGCATCCACCACCACTTCCCGACCAAGGCGGACCTCGCGCGGGCGGTCGTCGAGCAATCGCGGGCCGCCATCACGGAACAGACGCGGCTGATCGAGGGAAGCGAGTTCGACCCTCTGCGGCAACTGCTGTTCTATACGGGCTACTGGGAAAGGTGCATCGCCGACGCCTCGGCGCCCTTCTGCGTCGCCGGCATGCTGGCGAGCGAGCTGCCTTCGCTGCCCGAGGACCTGGCCGAGGGTGTCCGGGCGCACTTCCGCGACCTGTCCCGATGGCTCGAGACAGTGCTTACGCGCGGCGCCCAGCTGGGCGTCTTCCGCTTGAAGGGCGCTGCCAGCGCGGAAGCCGAGTCGTTCATGTCGACCGTGTACGGCGCGATGCTTACGGCGCGCGCCTATGGCGAGCCGGCAAAATTTTCGCAGATCGTCCAGGGCGCCTTGCGGCGGCTGCTCGCCCCGGAACAACCGTCGCCGCCGCCCCAGGCCTGACCCAGGGCCGGAGCGCCCGCCCGCGGCGGGGTTTCCATCGACAGGCACCCGGCCTCGGAACGGGAAGCGAAAAGCGGCCACCCGCCTGCCCTGCCCAGGCAGCACATCCGACCGGCATCCGACGACCGATGCACGGAACCGGGCGCCGCGGAAGACGGCCCAGCCGATGCTGCCCTACCGGGGCGCACCACCCGAGGGCGGCCTCGGCCGCCCTCGGGCTTGCCGGAAACGATCCGGCTACTTCTTGGCGAACAGGTGCTCCACGCCCGCGCGCTCCTCGCGCAGCTCCTTGTCGGTGGCGTCCATGCGGGCGCGGGAGAAGGCATTGATCTCCAGGCCCTGCACGATCTCGTACTTGCCGTTCTTCACCGTCACCGGGTAGCCGTAGATCACGCCCGGGGCGATGCCGTAGGAACCGTCCGACGGGATGCCCATCGACACCCAGTCGCCCTCGGCGGTGCCCTGCGCCCAGGTGCGCATGTGGTCGATCGCGGCCGAGGCCGCCGAGGCGGCCGACGAGGCGCCGCGCGCCTTGATGATCGCCGCGCCGCGCTGCTGCACGGTGGGGATGAAGTCGTTCTCGTACCAGGCCTGGTCGACCAGGCTCAGCGCCGGCTTGCCGTCCACGGTGGCGTGGTGCAGGTCCGGGTACTGGGTGGAGCTGTGGTTGCCCCAGATGGTGACCTTCCTGATGTCGGTGGTGTGCTTGCCGGTCTTCTCGGCGAGCTGGGAGAGCGCGCGGTTGTGGTCCAGCCGCACCATCGCGGTGAACTGGCGCGGGTCGAGGTCCGGCGCGTTCTGCTGGGCGATCAGCGCGTTGGTGTTGGCCGGGTTGCCCACCACCAGCACCTTCACGTCGCGCTTGGCGTGGTCGTTCAGCGCCTTGCCCTGCGGGGCGAAGATGGCGCCGTTGGCCTCCAGCAGGTCCTTGCGTTCCATGCCGGGACCGCGCGGGCGCGCGCCGACCAGCAGCGCGTAGTCCACGTCCCTGAAGGCCACGTTGACGTCGTCGGTGGCGACCACGCCGGCCAGGGTCGGGAACGCGCAGTCGTTGAGCTCCATCACCACGCCGTTGAGCGCGGGCAGCGCCGGGGTGATCTCCAGCAGGTGCAGGATCACCGGCTGGTCGGGACCGAGCATGTCGCCGGCGGCGATGCGGAACAGCAGGGCGTAGCCGATCTGGCCGGCGGCGCCGGTGACTGCGACTCGAACGGGGGCTTTCATCACTTCCACTCCTTACGAATGACTGGACGGGCTCGGCCCGTCGAGATGGAACCGGTGGACACGCGGCCCACCCAGCGGATGGATCAGGTCAGTTCGGCGAAGAACGCCTGGATGCGCTCCAGCCCCGGCTGCAGCTGCGCCGCCGGGCAGGTGTAGGAGATGCGCATGGCGCGCGGCTCGCCGAAGGCCGAACCGGGCACGCAGGCCACGCCCTTGGCCTCCAGCAGCGCGGCGCAGAACGCCACGTCGCTGTCGATGGGCGTGTCGCCGTGGCGCCTGCCGAAGGCGGCCGAGATGTCCGGGAAGGCGTAGAACGCGCCCTGCGGCCGCGGGCACACCACGCCGGGGATCGCGGCCAGCGCGGCCACCACGGTGTCGCGCTTGGCGGCGAACTCGGCGCACTTGGCCTGCGGCACGTCCTGCGGCCCGGCGAGGGCGGCCACCGCGGCGGCGGTGATCACCTCCGGCAGGCTGGTGATGTGGTTGGAGTTGAGCGTGGTGACCGCCCTGGCCACCGCCTCCGGGCCCGCCATCAGGCCCACGCGCCAGCCCGGCATGCCGTAGGTCTTGGACAGCGAGTCGACGAACACCAGCCGGTCCTTCAGCTCCGGCCGCGCGAACACGAAGTTGTGGTAGCCGATGCCGTCGAACACCATCGAGTTGTAGATGTCGTCGGTGACGATCCAGGTGTCCGGGTGGTCCGCCAGCACGTCGGCCAGCGCGGCGATCTCCTCGCGCGTGTAGACCATGCCGGTGGGGTTGGACGGGTTGTTGAACAGGAACACCTTGGGCCTGCGCGCCAGCGCGGCGTCGAGCTGCGCGGGCACCAGCTTGTAGTTCCGCTCGGGGCCGCAGTGCAGGATGTTGGCCTTCGCCCCGACGATGTCCGCGATGTCGCGGTAGGTGGTCCAGAACGGCGCGGCGAAGGCGATCTCGTCGCCCTCGTCCAGCAGCGCCTCGGCCAGGTTGTACAGCACCTGCTTGGCGCCGATGCCGATGGACAGGTTCATGCGGCCGTAGCCTCTGAAGCCCAGCGCCTCGATGTGCTTGAGGAAGGCGTCCAGCAGCGGCTCGGCGCCGCGATTGCTGCCGTACTGGCCGGAGTCGTGCGAGAGCGCCTCGCGCGCCGCGGCGTACACGTGCTCGCCGGGCAGGAAGTTGGGCACGCCGATGGAGAAGCTGATGATGTCGCGGCCGGCGGCCTTGAGCTGCCTCGCCTTCTCGGCGATCACCATGATCGCGCTGGGCTTGGCGCGGCCGACACGCTGGGCGAGCTGGGGCATGGCTTCCTCGGGGGTGGGGAGAAGGCAGCTAACCGGACGATTTTAGCATGCGGCGGTGCGCCATCCGCCGCCGGCGCGCCGGGGACTGCCCGCGGCGCCCGCCCCATTGCATGATAGGGACCGCTCGCCGGCCCGCCCGGAACACCGCCGGCCGACGGCGGCGGCCCGCATGGAACGCGGCCGCAGGCAATGCTTCAGGGGGATCGTCTTCCACTCCGCAGAAGGACACACTGACATGCATTGGCTCTGGGTATTCATCGTCGGCCTGATCGTGGGCATCGTCGCCAAGTTCCTCACCCCGGGCAGGGATCCGGGCGGCTTCATCATCACCGGCCTGATCGGCATCGCCGGCTCGCTGCTGGCCACCTGGGCGGGGCAGAACGTGTTCCACATGTACGCGCCCGGCGAGTCGGCCGGCTTCATCGCCTCGGTGGTGGGCGCGGTGGTGCTGCTGCTGATCTACCACTGGGTGTTCAAGAACAAGGCGTCCTGAGCGCACCCATCCCGCCGGCGGAGCCGCAAGGCTCCGCCGGATCGCGCGCGGGCCGGCGCGCCGTCAGGCGAACAGCTTGCCGGCCAGGCCTTCCAGCATGCTCAGGTCGAAGCCGCCGGCCGGCGCCTGCGCCGGCACCTGGCCGTCGGGCGTCAGGTGGTCCACCGCGTGCGGCAGCACCTGCGAGAGCTGGCCGAGCAGCTGGCCCTGGTCGACGCCCAGCTTGCCGGCCATCTCCTCCAGCACCGAGCCCAGGCCGCCGTTCTGCAGCGCCTGGCCGAGCTGGCCGGCCGATACCTGCTGGTTGGCGCCGGTGCCGACCCAGCTCTGCACCGCGTCGCCCAGCCCGTGCTGCTGCAGCATGCCGAGCAGCCCCTGCAGGCCGCCGGCGCGCTCGATCAACTGTCCCGCGACCGCGATCAGCGAGCCACCCTGCGATCCCTGTCCGCCAAGCAAACCGTCCAGTAGTGACATGCCCGTACCCTCCTTGCCGTGATGGATGCGTCGAACCGGGCCATCATAGGCCGATGCGGCGGCGGCGGCGCATCCGCGCGCGGGGCCGCGCCGCGGTCACGGCGCCGCGCAGTCCAGCGTGCGGTCCACGTTGGTGCCCAGCGCCACGCGCGACAGCGCGATCGCGGTTCCCGGCCCGGCCACCCACTCGAACGGCACGTCGACGCGGCGCATGTCGACGCCGGCCGCGCGGAAGCACTTGAGCGGCACGCCCACGCGCAGCCACTGCCCCTTCGGCAGCGCGGCCAGCTGGCCGCCCAGCGCCACCCGCCCGCCGCAGCCGGCGCCGCAGCCCATCCCCAGCCACGCGCCCTGCGGCGACACCGCATCGACGCGCAGCGTGCTCACCAGCAGCACGTCGCCGTTGGTCTCGCGGTCCAGGTCCAGCGGCCTGCGCGCGGCCAGCGCCAGGCGCGCGCGGTCCTTGCTCCAGGCGAAGCGGCGGGCATCCTCCTGCGCGCGGTAGTCCAGCGCGCTCTCGCGCAGCGCGCCGTCGGCCGTCGCGGCGGGCGACACGTCGCCGCCGGCCCTGGCGCCGTCGGCGCCGTACAGGCCGAGCGCGTAGCCGCGCACCGCCCTGCCGCGCTCGAAATAGACCCCGGCGGGCACCTGCGCGCCGCTCAGCCCGGAAACCTCGGGCAACGGCGGCAGCTCGTGGCGGTCGGCGTAGGTGAGGCCGTAGCCGAAGGGAAACTGCGGGTCGTAGCCGGGCTGGCCGGGATCGAGCGGGGTCTGCACCGCGCTCTTCGGCCACGACCAGGCGAGCCGGCCGCGGAAGTCGTGCGCGACGCGGCCCTCGCGCGTGCGCAGCAGCACGTCGGCCACGCCCTCGCCCTCGCTGCCCGGCAGCCAGGCCGCCACGAAGGCGTCGGCCGCGTTGATCTCCGGGTTCACCCACAGCGGCCGCCCGGACAGGAACACCGCCACCACCGGGATGCCCTGCGCGCGCAGGCGCCTGAGCAGGTCGAGGTCGCGCGTGTCGCCGGGCCGGTAGCCGACGTTGGGGATGTCGCCCTGGAACTCCGCATAGGGGTCCTCGCCGAACACCACCACCGCCGCGTCCGGCTTGCGCGCGTAGCGGCCGTCGACGGACAGCTCGGCCGTGCCGCCGGCCGCCTGCACCTGCGCGCGGATGCCATCCCAGATCGAGCGCGCGCCGGGAAAGTCGGCGTTGGTGAAGCCGGTGCCCTGCCAGTTCAGCGTCCAGCCGCCGCTCTGCATCGAGATGCTGTCGGCGCCCTCGCCCGCCACCAGGATGCGCTTGCGCGGGTCCAGCGGCAGCACGCCGCCGTTGTTCTTCAGGAGCACCAGCGACTCGCGCACCGCGCGGCGCGCCAGCTCCCGGTGCGCGGGGCTGCCCAGCACCTGCGCCGCCCGCCGCGCCAGCGGCAGCGACGAGGGCGCGCCCTGCTCGAACAGGTGCAGGCGCAGCTTCACGCGCAGGATGCGGCCCACCGCGTCGTCCAGCCGCGCCATCGGGATCGCGCCGGCCTTCACCTCGGCCAGGGTGTGCTCGTACAGCCCCTTCCAGCTGTCCGGCGCCATGAACATGTCCAGGCCCGCGTTGATCGCCTGCGGGCAGTCCTCGTTGCGGCAGCCGGCCACCTGGCCGTGCGAGTTCCAGTCGCCGACCACGAAGCCGCCGAAGTCCATGCGCCGCTTCAGCACGTCGGTGAGCAGCCCCTTGTTGCCGCTCATCTTCGCGCCCCGCCAGCTGGAGAAGCTGGCCATCACCGTCTGCACGCCGGCGTCGACCGCCGGCGGATAGCCGGCCGCGTGGATGCGCGCCAGCGTGGCCTCGTCGTCCGGGTTGTCGCCCTGGTCCACGCCGTCGCGGGTGCCGCCGTCGCCGAGGTAGTGCTTGGCCGAGGCGATCGCGTGCGACCCGTCGAGGAACTGCGGCGTGCCCGCGCGCCCCTGCAAGCCTTCCACCATGGCCGCGGCATAGGAGGCCACGACCTTCGGGTCTTCCGAATAGCCCTCGTAGCTGCGGCCCCAGCGGTCGTCCTGCGGCACCGCCAGCGTGGGCGCGAAGGTCCAGTTGAGGCCGCTGGCGCGCACCTCCGCCGCGGTGGCGGCGCCGATCTCGCGCAGCAGCTCCGGGTCGCGCGCGTTGCCCAGCGCGGAGTTCTGCGGGAACAGCGTGGCGCCGACCGTGCCGTTGTTGCCGTGCACCGCGTCGATGCCGAACAGCACCGGGATGGCGACGTGCCCGCCGGAGGCATCCATCGAGGCGTGGTAGAACGCATCGGCCAGCGCCTGCCACTGCGCCGCGGTGGCGGTGCGCGCGCCGCCGGGCTTGGAGTTGCCGCCGGCGAGCACCGCGCCGAGGCGGTACTTGCGCACGTCCTCCGGGGTGACGCTGCCGATGTCGGCCTGGATCACCTGGCCGACCTTCTCCTCCACCGTCATCCGCTTCAGCAGCGCCTGCACGCGCGCCTCCAGCGCGGGATCGGGCGGGAACGGCCAGTGCGCCCGCGGCCACAGCGACGGGTGCACCGACGCCGGCGGATCGGCGGCGGGCGCGACGGCGGCGACGAGCGACAGCGCGAGGACGGAAAGCAGCGCCGGAACGGGGCGGCGGGAGGATGGACGGGTGGACAGCGGCACGGGTGGCTCCGGTCGGGTGTGCGCTCGGCACGCGGCAAGCCGCATAGTGACAGGAATGACAGCGCTGTCAATTTGCTGAGCAGCATGGCCGGCCGATGGGCCTTTTCCTCCCCACCGCGCGCCCCTCATCCGTCATTCCGGCGCAGGCCGGAATCCGGTGCCGGCACGGCCAGGGCGTGACGTTGCGCTCCGCCCGAACCCTCACCCGCCTGCCGGCACCCTCTCCCGGCGGGAGAGGGATTCGCTCACACGGGCAACGGCCTGCCTGCGTGCCGTCGTTCCAGGCCAATGACTGGCCACTTATTGATCTGCCCGTCGACGTCAATGGCCGATGGCGACGCCACGCGCAGGACCAAGAAGTCCGCTATCCAGGCCCGTCGCGGCGCTTCCGCGACCCCAGGCCATCCTCATCGGGAAGCAGAGCCGCCACGGCCGCCTTGGACAGCCCGGTCCGCCAATGCGTATCGCCAACCCCGCCGCCGCCCGCTCGCGCGTTGCGCACGGCGGACACAGGCGCCCGGCACCGCCGAAGCTGGCGTCAGGGCGCCGGCCCGGTCGAGTCGCGCAGCTGCAGGGCGAACGGCACCTGCACCAGCCGGCCGGGGCCGCGCCCGCGCAGCACCTCCAGCAGCTGCGCCGCCGCCAGCTTGCCCATCTCGCGGCTGGGCTGGCGCACGGTGGTGAGCGCCGGCCACAGCTGGCTGGCCAGCGGAATGTCGTCGAAGCCGCACACGGACAGCTCGGCCGGCACCTTCAGGCCGTACTCGCCGCCGGCCACCCAGATCACCCCGGCGGCCATGTCGTCGTTGGCGGCGAACACCGCGGTGGGCCGCTCGGGCAGCGCCAGCAGCTGGCGCGCGGCGGCCACGCCGGAGCCGAAGGTGAAGGCGCCCTGCACCACCAGCGCCGGGTCCTCGCGCAGGCCCGCCGCCGCCAGCGCGTCGCGGTAGCCGGCCAGGCGCCACTGGCTGGCGCCGTGCTCGGGGATGCCCACCACGTGCGCGATGCGCCGGTGGCCGAGCCCGAGCAGGTGCTCCACCAGCGCGCGCGCGGCGGCGCGCTCGTCCATCGTCACGCCGATGGCGCCTTCCTGCCGCACCGGCGAGACGCTGGCGTAGGGCACCTTGCGCTCGCGCAGGCGCTTGAGCAGCGGCGCGTAGTCGGTGATCGGCGGGGTCAGCACCACGCCGTCGGGGTGGTGGTCGGAGATCAGCGCGTCGACGCGGCGCAGGAAGTCGCTGCCGCGCGCGCGCAGCGGGCGCACCATCATGCTGTAGCGCTGCGCGTCGCAGGCCTCCAGCACGCCGTCCTGGATCTCGGCCAGGTAGGTGGAGGCCGGGTTTTCGTTGTTGTCGTACAGCATCGCCACCAGGAAGGAGCGGCTGCCGGCCAGGCTGCGCGCCGAGGGCAGCGGCCGGTAGTCCAGCGCCTCCATCGCGGCGCGCACGCGCTCGCGCGTGGCCTCGCTGACGTTCGCCTCGTCGTTGAGCACGCGCGAGGCGGTCTTGGGCGAAACGCCCGCCGCGCGTGCCACGTCTTCGAGCCGTACCCGCATGGATTCTCCCGGCGCCTCCGCCGCTGCCGGCCGACTATGCCGGCCGCGGCGGGGCCTTACAAGCCAAGCCGCGCCGCCACGCGCGGCGGCGCGAAGCTCAGCCGCGGGCGTCCAGCGCCTCGTTCCACGCCTTCACGCGCTCGCCCTGCGCGGCCAGCAGTGCGTCGACGTCGCCCTCGACGGTGACCTTCTCGATGGTGTCGCCCTGGCGGATCGCGTCGACCACCTGCTGGTCCTCCGCGCCCACCACCTCGCCGAACACGCTGTGCTTGCCGTCCAGCCACGGCGTGGCGCCGTGGGTGATGAAGAACTGGCTGCCGTTGGTGCGCGGGCCGGCGTTGGCCATCGACAGCACGCCCGGCTTGTCGTGGCGCAGCGAGGGATGGAACTCGTCCTCGAACTTGTAGCCCGGGCCGCCGGTGCCGGTGCCCAGCGGGCAGCCGCCCTGGATCATGAAGTCGCCGATCACGCGGTGGAACGACAGGCCGTCGTAGTAGCCGCGGCGCGCCAGGTTGACGAAGCTGGCCACCGTCACCGGGGTCTTGTCGTCGTGCAGGCGCAGGCGGATCGGGCCGCGGTTGGTGGTGATGGTGGCGGTGATGGCCATGGGGATTCCTCGCAGTGGGGCGTGCGGTGGCACGAAAAGCGGGAAGGATAGCCGATGGGCTGCGGGGAGGCGGCCTTTGCCGGCCCCTGGGGCAGGATCATCGCGGCCGGAGGCCGCTCCCGCACGGCTTGCCGCAACCCCTGTGGGAGCGGCCCCCGGCCGCGATGCCCGCACCAGCCGCAGCCACCCCGCGCGCCCTCAGGGCAGATCGAGCGCCGCCCGCTCCAGCACCCCCGCCCCGCGCGGACGCGCATCCGGCGTCGGCAGCTCCCGCGGCCAGGGCCGGCCTTCGTACAGGTGCGCCCACAGCCGGTCCAGCGCCGCGTAACCGTAGGGCAGCAGCGGCACGTGCCGCTCGCCGAAGCCCGGCAGCGGCAGGAAGGCGTCGAAGTGCTGCGCGTGCGGCACCTTCCAGTACAGCGGCGCGCGCCCCTGCCGCCGCAGCCAGGCCACGTAGGGCTCGGAGGTGAACGCGGTCGGCAGCAGGCCGTCGTCGGCGCCGTGCAGCACCCACAGCGGCAGGTCCTTGCGCGGCAGCCGTGCCGCGGTGGCCTCGACCGCGGCGCGCAGCGCGCGCGCTTCGGCGCCATCGCCCTCCCACAGCGTGCGCAGGCACAGTGCGCCGGGCAGCGTGGGATCGGGCGAGAGGTCGGTGCCGCCGTACAGGCCGATGCCGTTGCCCGGCGGGATGCCCGAGCCGTCCGCCCACCACGCCGCGCGCGTCAGCGGATCGGCCACGCCGGGCACGCCGCCCGGCCCCATCGCCGCGTAGCGGAAGCCGCAGGGCATGTCCGCCGCGCCGCGGCGCAGGTAGGCCGAGGCGTAGCCGGCGGCGATCGCGCGCCACAGGTCGAACGCGGTGGTAGTGGCCGCCACCTGCATCGCCGCGTCGGTCCAGCCGTGGGCGCGCAGGCGCTCGTAGGCCTGCGCGGCCTGCTGCGCCGGCGTGTCGCCGCCGAGCAGGCCGCGCGCGTGCAGGCCGGCGCAGCGCAGCGGCCAGAACTGCGTGCCCGGCGCACGCGCGAACGGCGTCGCGTCGAAGCGCGCGTCGCTCAGCGCGCAGGGCAGGAACAGCGCGGCCTCGGTGGCGTAGTCGTACAGCGCGCGGCCCTGCCCCGGCACGCGCACGTTCGGCTCCAGCGCCACCACGCCGGCGAGCAGGTTGTCGTCGTCCCATCCGGCCGCCTGCAATACCGCGCCGCCGCCGTTGGACAGGCCGGTGGCGAGGATGCGCGTGTTCTGCGGCGTGAACGGCGCGAGCTGCGGGTAGGCGCGATCGAGCATGGCCAGGCCGAAGCGCGCCGCCTGCAGCACGTGGCGGCCCCAGTCGGCCTCCGGGTTGTCGCCCGAGTGGGCGTGCTTCACCGCGATGCCGGCGTCGCGCGACGCGGGCGGCGGCTCGAATTCCAGCGCGGCCTCACCGCGGCGCGCGCGCGCGCCGTCCAGCGCCGCGCCGCTGTCGTCGGCATAGTCGAAATAGCCCGCGCCGGTGCCCTTGTCGGTGTAGGCCACCGCGCAGCCCTTCGGCAGGCCCCAGGCGCCGGCCAGCGCGATCGCACCGTAGATGCCGCGCGAACCGGACGAGGCGGCCACCACCAGGCAGCGCCTCGCGGTGTCGAAGCCGTCGGGCAGTTGCAGCAGCACGCGGTGCGGCGCGTGTGCGCCGGGTATCCAGGCGAAGGCCTGGTATTCGCGCCCCGGCACGTCGGGCGCGCCGCCGTAGACGCGGCCGTAGCCGCCCAGCGGCCCCAGGTCGGCGATGCCCTTCCAGCTGGCCTGGATCGCGCGGCGGCGCAGCTCCGCCGGGGTGGGATGCAGCGGGTCGGCGAACGGCGCGGGCAGGCCCGCCAGCCCGGCCAGGCCGAGCCCGGCGCTGAGCAGGTCGTCGCCATGGCGATGCTCGGTGACCCTCACCTCGCCGCGGATGAATTCCGGAGTGGACATGCTGCGCTCCCTGGCCGCCGGCTGCGCCGCGCACGCGGCGAGCAGGGCCGCCGCGGCCGGCAGGATCATGCGATGGACGGGGACTCCCATCCCGCCACCGTAGCAGGCGGCCCCGCGCGCGCCATCGTACGAAAGTCCAGGCACGGATGCCGTCGGCCGTCTCGACGCGCCCGTGGGGCCACGCTAACGTGCGTTCGATGACCTCGCTGCTGATCGCCGACGACCACCCGCTGTTCCGCGCCGCGCTGCGCCAGGCCGCGGCGGAGGCCGTGCCGGGCAGCCGCCTCGCCGAGGCCGGCACGCTGCCCGAGGCGCTGGCCGCGCTGCAGGCCGAGCCGGACACCGACCTCGCCCTGCTCGACCTCGGCATGCCCGGCAGCCATGGCCTGTCCGGGCTGGCCGCGCTGCGCGGGCAGTTCCCCGCGGTGGCGGTGCTGGTGGTGTCCGCGCACGACGAGCCGCGCACCGTGCGCCGCGTGCTCGACCACGGCGCCGCCGGCTTCATCCCCAAGAGCGCGAGCCCGGCCGAGATCGGCGCGGCGATCCGTACCGTGCTGGACTGCGGCACCTGGCTGCCGCCCGCGCTGGCGCGGCAGGTCGAGGCCTTGCCCGCCGATCCCGGCGACCTCGACCTCGCCGCGCGCCTGGCCCGCCTCACCGAGCAGCAGTACCGCGTGCTGGCCCTGCTCGGCGAGGGCCTGCTCAACAAGCAGATCGCCGACCGCCTGGGCATCCAGGAGCGCACGGTGAAGGCCCACGTCACCGTGATCTTCGAGAAGCTCGGCGTGCGCAACCGCACCCAGGCGGGGGTGCTGCTGAAGTCGCTGGACCTCGACGCATCGGCGCACCTGGCCTGAACGCGCCGGGCCGGGCGCGGCTTCAGGCCGGCCGCGTTTCGCCCGCGCCGGCCATCGCCCGCTGCAACACCTGCCGCAGCGCCAGCGGCTTGAGCGGCTTGTAGAGCACCACCGCGCCGGCGTCGAGCAGGCGCTGGCGCAGCTCGCCGTCGCGGTCGGCGGTGAGCACCACCGTGGGCACGCCGGGATGGCGCGCGCGCAGTTGCTCCCATGCGTCCAGCCCGGTGCGGCCGCCGTCGAGGTGGTAGTCGAGGATGTTGAGGTCCGGCCGCCACGGCGCCGCCAGCGCCTGCGCCATGTCGCGCGCCGCGTGTACCTGCCAGCCCCAGTCGGCCAGCAGCGTGGCCAGCGCGGCGAGCGCGGCGGGCTCGTTGTCGAGCACCAATGCGCGCCCCGCGGGCAGGGGCTGGAGCCGCGACGCCGGGTGCGCCGGCGGCGCGGGCGCCACGGCCGGCCGCGCGGACGGCACGTCGAGATGGAACACGCTGCCGCGCCCCGGCCAGGAACGCAGCCCCAGCGGATGGCCGAGCAGGCGCGCCATGCGCTGCGCGATCGACAGGCCCAGCCCCAGGCCCTGCCCGCCCGCCGCGCTGCCGCGGCGGAATTCCTCGAACACCAGCCGCTGCTCGTCCGGCGCGATGCCGGGACCGGTGTCCCACACCTCCACGCGCAGCGCGCCGCCGCGGCGACGCACGCCGAGCAGCACGCGGCCGCGTTCGGCGTAGCGCAGCGCGTTGGAGAGGAAGTTCTGCAGCACGCGGCGCAAGAGCTGCGGATCGGAACGCACCCACGCGCGGCTGCCGACCACGCGCAGGCGCACGCCGCGGTCCTCGGCCAGCGCGCGGAACTCGGCGGCGAGCGGGTCGAGCACCTCGGCCAGCGGGAAGTCGCGCGGCTGCGGGTGCAGCCGGCCGCCTTCCAGCCGCGCCATGTCGAGCAGGCCGGCGAGCAGACCCTCGGTGGCCGCCAGCGCGCCGTTGAGGTGGCGCGCGGTGGCGGCGTCGGCGCCGTGCGCGGCCAGCGTGTGCGCGAACAGCTGCGCCGCGTGCAGCGGCTGCATCAGGTCGTGGCTGACCGCGGCGAGGAAGCGGCTCTTGGCCTCGTTGGCGCGCTGCGCCGCGAGGGTGGCCTCGGCCAGCGCGCGGGTGCGCTCGGCCACGCGCTGCTCCAGCGTCTCGTTGGCCGCCTTGAGCGCCTGCTCGGCCTGGCGGAACGCGGTGACGTCGGTGAAGGTGGCGACGAAGCCGCCGCCGGGCATCGGGTTGCCGCGGATCTCCACGATGGTGCCGTCGGGGAAGCGCCGCTCGGACAGGTGGCGCGTGCCCGCGCGCATGTGCGCCAGCCGGCGCTGCACGCGCGGCTCGATCTCGCCCGGGCCGATCAGCCCCTGCGCGATGATGTGGCGGGTCAGGTCGGCCACCGGCCGGCCCACCTGCAACAGTTGCGGCGGATAGGCGAACAGGTCGGCGTAGCGCTGGTTCCACGCCACCAGGCGCAGCTCGGCGTCCACCACGCAGATGCCCTGGCTCATGTTCTCCAGCGCCGCCTCCAGCACGCGCTGGTTGAAGCGCAGGTCCTGCGCCGCCTCGCCGACGATCGCCGCCACCGTGTCGAGCTGCTCGCGGCCCTGCCGCTGCACCACCTCCAGCAGCAGCCGCGCGGAGGCGGCGCCGATCACCGCGGCCAGCTCGTGCTCCACCTCGGCCACGCGCTCGCGCGCGGCCACGCCGTGCATCGGCGCGGCGGCGAACAGGTGCGCCACCCGCTCGGGCGGCAGGAAGCGCGCGGCCAGCGCGCGCAGCTCGGCCACGCCGACGTCGCCCACGCCCGCCTCGCGCGCGCCGCGGCCGAAGCGCGAGTCGGCCACCGCCAGCATCGCCGCCACGTTGGCGGCCAGGCCCAGCGCCACCGCGCGGCCGAGCTGGCTCCAGTCGCCCAGGCCGAGCAGGTCGTCCGGCGCCAGCCAGCCGATGCCCCACGGCCCGGCGTGCAGCCAGGCCGGCGCCTGCGGCCAGACCGTGGGCAGCAGCACGTACAGCCACACCAGCGTGCCCGCCGCCAGGCCGGCGGCCACCGCGCGCGGGCCCAGCTGCGGCCGGTACACCGCCGCCAGCAGCGCGGGCGCCAGGCCGGCCAGCGCGGAGAAGGAGATGCCGCCGATGTCGGCCAGCGCGTCGTTGCGCGCCAGCACGCGGCTGTAGGCCCAGGCCAGCAGGATCACCGCGAGGATCGCCGCGCGGCGCTGGTTGAGCACCACGCCGCGCAGGTCGCCCTCCGCGCCGCGGCCCCAGCCGGCGCGCACGCGCAGCGGCGAGATGAAGTGGTTGACCACCATCAGGCTGAGCGCCAGCGTGGCCACCACCACCATGCTGGTGGCGGCGCTGAGGCCGCCGAGGAAGGCGACCAGCGCCAGCCCGTGCTGCTCGCGCGCCAGCGGCAGCGCCAGCACGTAGAGATCGGAGGGCACGCCCACCGGCGCCAGCCAGGCATCGCCCAGCCGCGCCAGCGGCAGGATCGGCAGCGAGATCAGCAGCATGTACAGCGGGAACAGCCAGCGCGCGGTGCGCACGTGCCTGCTGTCGCGGCACTCCACCATGCCGGCGTGGAACTGGTGCGGCAGCACGAACATCGCCAGCGCGCCGAGCAGGATCAGCGCGGGGAAGCCGCCGGCGTCGTGCGGCGGCGGCGTACCGATCGCCGCGCCGGCCGGCGGCGGCGCGAACAGCAGCGTGCCCAGCGCCAGCATCGCGCCCAGCTTGAACAGCGACTCGAACGCCATCGCCAGCACCAGTCCGCGGTTGTGCGCCATCGCCGAGGCGCGGCGGGTGCCGAACAGCATGGCGAACAGCGCCATCAGCAGCGCCACGTAGAGCGCGCTGTCCTGCCACGGCGCCGCCTCGGCCAGCTCGCCGTGGCGCAGCATGGCGTAGCTCATCGCCACCGCCTTCAGTTGCAGGGCGATGTACGGCACCATGCCGATCACCATCACCGCGGTGACCAGCGCGGCGAGTCCCGCGTGGCGGCCGAGCCGTACCGCGATCAGGTCGGCCAGGGAACCGGCGTTGTACTCGCGCGCCAGTTCCACCAGCCGGCGCAGCACGCCCACCGCGAGCAGGTACATCAGGATCGCGCCGACGAAGGTGGGCGGCAGCCACCAGCCCGAGCGGCTGGCCTGGGTCACCGTGCCGTAGAAGGTCCACGAGGTGCAGTGGATCGCCAGCGAAAGCGCGTAGACGATCGCCCAGCGCCGCTCCAGCACGTGCGGCCGGCGCTCGCCGTACAGCGCCACGCCGAACAGCAGGCCGAGCCAGCAGGCGGCGGCGAGGGCGATCAGGCCGGTGCTCAGCATCGGGCTGCCTCGCGCCGGGGATGGGGACGCAAGTGTGGAGGAGGCTGGGGGAGCGGCCTCCGGCCGCGATCGAGGTGTTCACCCTGACTGAAAGGATTCTTTCGCATGAGAAGCGGCAGCTCCTTCCACGCTTTCGCGGGCCCCGGCCCCTCACCCCGACCCTCTCCCCGGAGGGGAGAGGGAGCAAGGCGCGGCACTCCCGAAACTCCACGCTCCACTTCCCGCTTTTCGCTCGCGCAGCGGGCGTGAGAAGTGCGCGCAGGAAGCGCGCCGCTCTTCGGGGCCCCTATGGCGCGGCGGGCGGGCGGCGGATCAGCCCGCAGGGCGGAACCCCGCCGGAGGCGGGCCGGACCATCGCAATGCCGGGAAAAGCGAATGCGCCGAGCGCAAGGCGACAATCGAGTCACGTCGCCCCGGGCCCCGGCCCCGGATCGAGTCCGGGGCGGGCTCTGCGCCGGGGCGACAGGAGTGGGAGAGTGTCGCAAGCATGGCCCCTCACCCCGGCCCTCTCCCCGCAGGGGAGAGGGAGAAGGGCGGGGGCTCAGCGGGTCGCCGGCAGGCCGAGCGCGTGCAGCGCCGCGAGCAGCCAGCGCAGCTGCACGCCCTGGCGCGTGTCGTAGTCGGCTCCCGAATAGCCCCACCAGTCCCAGCATGCCTGCGGATTCAAGGGCGCCAGGCTGGCGCGCGTCTGCGGGTAGATTACCGCCACGCCGTAGGCGTCGGCCCAGCGGTTGAAGCCGGCGTCCTTCACGAACGCCTCGCCCACCGCGTCGGCGTTCTGCTTGCAGCCGTGCAGCGCCACCAGCACGCCGCAGCGCTTGCCGGCCAGGCAGTCCGGCGGCAGGTAGACGTAGCCTTCCGCCGCCAGGAACGCATCCTTGCCGTCCGGGCGCAGCGCGTCCTGGTCGAACCTGCGCAGCTCGCCACGCGGCGCGGCGCCGGCGGCGTGCGGCGGCCGGCCGTACAGCTCGGCGAAGATCGCCCCGGCCGCGTCGAAGCCGCAGTGGCCGAGGTACGGCGACACCGACTTGTCGCAGTCGTCGCCCTGCCCCGCCACCGGCAGGTTGTGCGCGAAGGCGCGGCCGCCATCGTCGTGCACTTGCAGTCCTGTCAGCCCCGGCACGGTGTCGCGCAACTGCGTGTAGAAACGCGCGCCGGCCTCCGCCACCGCGGGCGCGACCAGCGCGTCGTCCTTGCCGTGCAGCAGGTAGACCTTCGCGCGGGCGAGCGCGGCCAGCGGGCCGTTGCGCCCGTCCGCCGCGCGCTGCCTCGCCGCGGCGACCAGCGCGTCGACGTCCGGCGCCGGCGTGCCCTTCATGCAGCTGCCGAGCGCCGCCTGCAGGCTGCCGCCCGCGCAGCCATACGGACCGCCCGCGACGATGGCCGCGCCGTGGAACACGTCCGGGTAGGCGATCTGCGCCTGCGTGGCCATGTACGCGCCGGAGGACAGCCCGGCCACCGCCACCCGCGCCGGGTCCACGCGCAGCTTCGGCAGCGGCGGCGCGTCCTCGGCCGCCGCCATGCCGGCGCACAGGGCCAGGCCGAGGGCGAGCGCGCGGAGAAGAGGGATGCTGCGCATGTGCGGGTCCTCCGTTCGAAGCCGCCGTGGTGGAAGCCGTCGGGGCGCCGCGACGCGCGACGCCCCGCTTGCCGGTCAGAAGTTGTACCGCGCGCTGACGTACCAGTTGCGCGGCATGCCGTAGTACGCCGTGCGGATGTTGCCCACGCTGGAGAACTCCTGGCCGTCGGTCTTGTACACCTTGTCGGTGAGGTTGCGCACGCCCGCGCGCAGCTGCCAGTGGCCGTCGGCGGAGTCGTAGATGCCGAACAGGCCGACCAGGCTGTACGCCTTCTGGCTTAGCGCGGGGTAGTTGTCCACGCTGAGCCAGGTCTCGGTGCGGTAGGACCAGTCGCCGCCGAAGGTGAGCGCGCTGCCGTCGCCCAGGGCGAAGGTCTGCGTGGCGGCCAGCCGCGCGGTCCATTTCGGCGAGAACGGCACGTGGTCGTGCAGGTGCGGGTTGTACTGCGGGTCGTTGGGGTCGAGGCGGTGGTCGTCGAACTTGTCGTAGCGCGCGTCGAGGTAGCCCACCTGCGCCGACAGCCGCGTGCCCTGGCCCAGCACGGCCGCGCCCTCGAACTCCAGGCCGTCCATCTTCAGCTTGGCCGCGTTGATCACCGGGAAGGCGAAGGTCGGGGTGATCGAGCCGGGGTTCTGGATCTCCGAGACGCGCGCCTGGAAGTCCTTGTAGTCGCTGTGGAAGGCGGCCAGGTTGGCCTGCAGGCGGTTGTCCTGCGAGCGCCACTTCAGGCCCAGCTCGTAGGTCCACACGTACTCGGGCGCGAACTCGGGGTTCTTCGCCTCGTTCGGGTCGTTGGCGCGGCCGTTGAAGCCGCCGGACTTGAAGCCGCGGCTGGCCGAGACGTAGACCATGGTCTGCGGGTCGAGCTGCTTCTGCAGGCTGACCGTGGGCGTCCAGGCGTCCCAGCGCTTGCCCTTGTCGAAGGCCACGGTCTGGTCGAGCGAGGCGAACGGCGCGCCCCAGAAGGTGCTGGTGGTGCGGTAGTAGTCCTTCTTGTCGCTGCTGTAGCGCACGCCCGCGGCCAGCGTCCAGCTCGGCGAGAACTCCCAGTTGAGGTGGGCGAAGCCGGCGTAGCTGGTGGTGGTGAGGTCGTCGTCGATGGTGCGCAGGAAGGTGATCGGCGTGCCGGCCAGCGCGAACAGGTCGTCGGCGTAGGCCTCCTGGTGCGAGGGCACCGTCTCGCGCAGGTAGTACAGGCCGTACACCGCCTGCAGGTTGCTGCCGTTGTCGTACTGCAGCTGCAGCTCCTGGCTGGTCTGCTTCTGGTGGAAGTCCACCAGCACGTCGCCGAGCTGGTACTGCGAGGCATCGATGTCGATGTAGGAGTCGCTGTCGAGCTTGCGCACCGCGCTGATGCTCTTGAGCGTCCAGCGCTCGCCCAGCTTCCAGCTCAGGTTCAGCGCCGCGCCCTCGTGGCGCAGCTTCTGGCCCTGGCCGGGGTCGAAGGAGGTGCGCGTGCGGAAGTCGTACTTCCTGTCGAGGTCCGGCTGGTACAGCACCACCGGGCCGAGCACCAGGTCGGTCTGGATCAGCGGCGAGACCGGCTGGCCCAGGGTGAGCCCGGTGTCCTGCCTGGTGTAGTCCAGGGTCAGCGTGCCGTCGAAGGTCTCCGACGGGTGGTAGCGCAGCTTGCCGCGCACCGACTTGCCGTTCTCGTCGTTGTACCTGTGCCCGTTGGACGGGTCGGTGACGTAGCCGTCGGTGCGCGCGTCGGAGCCGGCGATGGAGGCCGACCAGCCGTTGCCGCCCAGCGGGCCGCCGAAATAGAACTTGCCCTCGCGCCGGCCGTAGTTGCCCACGGTGGCCTCCACCGAGCCCTCCGGCGCGTCGCCCGGATTGCGGGTGACCACCTTGATCGCGCCGCCGGTGGAGTTCTTGCCGTACAGCGTGCCCTGCGGGCCGCGCAGCACCTCCACCCGCTCCACGTCGAACAGGTCGATCAGCGCGCCCTGGATGCGCGAGTAGTAGACGTCGTCCACGTACATGCCCACGCCGGGGTCGAAGGTCTGCAGCGCGTCGGGCTGGCCGATGCCGCGGATGAACACGTTGACCGCGGAGGAGGAGCCACGCCCCTGCACGATGTTGAGGTTGGGCACGGCGCCCTGCAGGCCGTCGATGCTCATCGCCTGCAGGTCGCGCATGTCCTCGCCGCTGAAGGCGGTGACCGCCACCGGCACCTTCTCCATCGACTCGTCGCGGCGACGCGCGCTGACCGTGACCGCCTCCAGCTGCTTGGCCTCGGCCTGTTTGGCCGCGCTCTTGCCGGCGCTCCCGCTGTCCTGCGCGTCCTGCGCCAGCGCGGGCGCGGCGCACAGCGCGCCCACCACCAGGCCGATCGCCAGACTCAGATGCGTGCGTTGCATGACTCCCCCTCGTCTTTCGTTTCGTGGCCGCCGGCCGCGGTCGCGTTGGCGGTGACGCTGTTGCGGATGCCGGGTCGCTCCCGGCGGTTCCTGTTCCCGCGTATTCCGTTCCTGCCCGACGTCATTCCCGCGCAAGCGGGAATCCATCTGGCCTTTGCCCGACCGGAGCACATGGATTCCCGCTTGCGCGGGAATGACGCCTGACGTGATGGAACGAGCTTAGGCAGCCGCCGGCGCAGGGGCACTTGTACCTTCGTACAGTGCCGCGCCCCGCGGGCCGCGCCGATACTCCGCCCCCACCGCATTCCGATGCAGCGTCCGAAGGGGAGACACGGATGGCGTTCCTGATCGTGCTGGCCGCGCTGGCGTTCCTGATGCTGGCGGCCTACCGCGGCTACAGCGTGATCCTGTTCGCGCCGCTCGCCGCGCTCGGCGCCGTGCTGCTCACCGACCCCGCGCTGGTGGCGCCGATGTTCACCGGCCTGTTCATGGACAAGATGGTCGGCTTCCTCAAGCTGTACTTCCCGGTGTTCATGCTGGGCGCGGTGTTCGGCAAGCTGATCGAGCTGTCCGGCTTCTCCAGGGCCATCGTGGCCGGCACCATCGGGCTGGTCGGGCGCGGGCGCGCCATCCTCTCCATCGTGCTGGTGTGCGCGCTGCTCACCTACGGCGGCGTGTCGCTGTTCGTGGTGGTGTTCGCGGTGTACCCGTTCGCCGCCGAGCTGTTCCGCCAGTCCGGCATCCCCAAGCGACTGATCCCCGGCACCATCGCGCTGGGCGCGTTCACCTTCACCATGGACTCGCTGCCGGGCACGCCGCAGATCCAGAACATCATCCCCACCGGCTACTTCGGCACCGACGCCTGGGCGGCGCCGTGGCTGGGCACGCTGGGCTCGGCGTTCATCCTCGCCGCCGGCCTGGCCTACCTCGAATGGCGCCGGCGCAGGGCCGCCGCCGCGGGCGAGGGCTACGGCGGCGAGCTGGCCAACGAGCCGGCGCCGTTCGAGGGCGAGCGGCTGGCGCACCCGCTGGTGGCGCTGCTGCCGCTGCTGCTGGTGGGCGTGTGCAACAAGCTGTTCACCGACCTGATCCCGCGCGCCTACGGCGCCACGCAGTCGTTCTCGCCCAGCGTGGTGGGCAAGGCCGAGCCGGTGGTGCAGGAGGTGTCCAAGCTGGCCGCGATCTGGGCGGTGGAAGGCGCGCTGCTGGCCGGCATCCTGTGCGTGCTCGCGTTCGCCTGGCGGCCGGTGGCGCGGCGCTTCGCCGAGGGCAGCAAGGCGGCGGTGGCCGGCGCGCTGCTGGCCTCGATGAACACCGCCTCGGAATACGGCTTCGGCGCGGTGATCGCCGCCCTGCCCGGCTTCAAGCTGGTGGCCGACGCGCTGCACGCGATCCCCAGCCCGCTGGTCAACGAGGCGGTGACGGTGACCGCGCTGGCCGGCATCACCGGCTCGGCCTCCGGCGGCATGGGCATCGCGCTGGCGGCGATGGCCGATACCTTCGTCGCCAACGCGCACGCCGCCGGCATCCCGATGGAGGTGCTGCACCGCGTGGCGGCGATGGCCTCCGGCGGCATGGACACGCTGCCGCACAACGGCGCGGTGATCACCCTGCTGGCGGTGACCGGGCTCACCCACCGGCAGTCCTACCGCGACATCTTCGCGGTGACGCTGATCAAGACGCTGGCGGTGTTCGTGGCGATCGCCATCCACGCGCTCACCGGCCTGGTGTAGTTCCCCCCGCGACGCCCTCCCCCTGCCGCCGCGCGCGGCAGCGACGTCGCCCGAGGTTCCGGCCGCCCGCCCGCGCGGCGCGGCCTTCCCGCCCCGGTCCGCCGGGGCATGGCAACGCGAAACGAGGAGGAACGTCCATGTCCGTCAAGCAACGCATCATCGGCCTGCTGGCCGTGCTGCTGCTCGCGCCGGTGTTCGGCCTGCACGCCGCCTGCGTCAACACGGTGGTGCTGGTCCACGGCAACACCGGCAGCCCGAGCGATTTCCAGAACACCGTCGACCTCCTGCGCCAGCACGGCTACGCCAGCGCGCAGATCGTCGCGCCGTCCTGGGGCAACCCGCTGTGCGCCGCCTGCAACGACCACAACGGCAGCGAGGAGACGCCGGTGAAGAACGCCATCAGCAACGCGCTGGCCGGCTCGTGCAGCGGCCACATCGACGTGATCGGCCACTCGATGGGCGTGACCCTGGCGATGCGCGAGATCGACAAGCTCGGCGTGGCGAACCGGGTGGACCACTTCATCGGCATCGCCGGCGCGGTGCACGGGCTGTGGTCGTGCGGCACCTATCCGTTCAACGTCGCCACCACCACCTGCGGCTACTACGGCCTGTCGGTGCACAGCCCGTTCCTCGGCGGCATCGCCGGGCACCGCTTCGGCGTGCACATGTACTCGATCAAGTCGTGGATCGACGAGATCAACTGCTACGGCGGCGTGTGCGTGGTGGACGGCGTGCACACCTCCACCATTCCCGGCGAGGACGCCAGCTACGACTACCCCTACGGCCACTACCAGCTGCTCTGGTACACCGCGCAGGCGCAGTACGACCTGCTGCACGGCTGAAGACCCGTGCGCGCGGTGCCCGCCGCGGCGGGCATCGCGCGCGGCCGCTTGCTAAGCTTCGCGGCGCAGCGTCAGGGACGGCGCCCACGGAGCTGGCGTCCCGCGCGTCCACCAGGGGAATCCCGGGGAAGGAACACTTCGCGCCGCCTCCTCGCGGCCGCCGTGCTGGCGGCCGGCCTCGCCGTCACCGCCTGCCACCGCGAATCCGCGCCCACCGTCGATGCCGCCGCGCGGCAGCGCGCGCAGGACGAGCTCGCCCAGCCGGCCTGGCTGCGCGGGCACCTGCCCGCCGCCACCGTGGCCTACCTGCGCCTGCCTTCGCCGTGGGGCGTGCTGGGCGCCGTGCCCGGCGGCCGCCCGCTCGATCCCGCGCTGGCCGGCGCGCAGCACCTCAAGGCCGTGGCGCAGATCCGCGAGGCGCTGGGCAAGGACGAGCTGCTGGCCGACGCCGGCGTCGCGTCCTGGCTGCTGCCGCTGCTGGACGACCTGCGCTCGCCGGTGGAGCTGGCGCTGGTCGACCCGCTCGGCACGCCCTCGCCCGGCAGCCAGGCGCTGCTCACGCTGCGCCTGAAGCAGGACGGCCTTGCCGCCTTCAACGCCCGCTTCGGCGGCGGCGACACGATGTCGCGGCTGGCCGCGCCGCTGGACGCGCACGGCGACGGCCGGCTCGCCAACGGCCTGCCGCTGCACTTCGACGCGGCCAGCCGCGCTTGCCGCACCCCCTGAGCGCCTGTTCACGGTCCCTTCCCGTGCCCCGCGCCGGGAGCCGTTTGCGCACGGGCCAAGGGAAGGCGCAGGTACGCGGGGAGACACCATGGATCGCGCCGGCTTCGGGGAGCGGGGAATGGGCGCCGGTCCGCAACGGCGCGGCATCGCGGGCGTGGGCCTGGGCATCGCGGCCGGAGGCCGCTCCCGCAAGGCTGGCGAGGTCCCTGTGGGAGCGGCCTCCGGCCGCGATCAACCCGACGCGAGGCCGCCCACGGCCTCGATGCCATGCCCGTCACGGTCATGTCCCGGCGCCGGGAAAGCGAGCGTGGCCTCGCCCGGCCGGAGCCCCACGCCTGCGGTTCATCCGGCGAGCCTTCCCGGCACGCTTCCCCGGAAGATTCTGGACAGGCTCCCGCGCCCGGGCGCCCGCCGGGCCCGTCTTCCCGCGGAACGGCCGCCGCCCGGCGCGGGCAAGTTGCCGCGCGACCCCGTATAATCGCCCGGTTTATCCCCTCGAACATTCGCGTGGCGGCAGCTTCCGCGCCGCCCGGGCCTTTCGTCATGTCCATCGAAAAACTGCGCAACATCGCCATCGTCGCCCACGTCGACCACGGCAAGACCACCCTCGTCGACCAGCTGCTGAAGCAGTCCGGCACGCTCAGCGAGCGCACCGTGCTGGCCGAGCGGGTGATGGACAGCAACGACCAGGAGAAGGAGCGCGGCATCACCATCCTGGCCAAGAACACCGCGATCACCTGGCAGGGCAACCGCATCAACATCGTCGACACCCCCGGCCACGCCGACTTCGGCGGCGAGGTGGAGCGCGTGCTGTCGATGGTGGACTCGGTGCTGCTGCTGGTCGACGCGATGGACGGCCCGATGCCGCAGACCCGCTTCGTCACCCAGAAGGCCTTCGCGATGGGCTTCAAGCCGATCGTGGTGGTGAACAAGATCGACCGCCCCGGCGCGCGCCCGGACTGGGTGGTGGAGCAGGTGTGGGACCTGTTCGACCGCCTCGGCGCCACCGCCGAGCAGATGGAGTTCCCGGTGGTGTACGCCTCGGCGCTGAACGGCTACGCCAGCCTCGACCCGGAGGCCCGCTCGGGCGACATGACGCCGCTGTACGAGGCGATCATGCGGCACGTGCCGCCGCCGCAGGTGGACCTGGACGGCCCGTTCCAGATGCGCATCAGCCAGCTCGACTACAACAGCTACGTGGGCCTGATCGGCATCGGCCGCATCCAGCGCGGCCGGGTGCGCACCAACATGCCGGTGGCGATCGTCGACCGCGAGGGCAGGAAGCGCAGCGGCAAGGTGCTGCAGGTGCTCGGCTTCCTCGGCCTGGAGCGGCTGGAGGTGCCCGAGGCGCAGGCCGGCGACATCGTGGCGATCTCCGGCATCGAGGCGCTGAGCATCTCCGACACCCTCACCGACCCGGCCGCGCCCGAGGCGCTGCCCGCGCTGACCGTGGACGAGCCGACCATCTCGATGACCTTCCAGGTCAACAACTCGCCGTTCGCCGGCCACAAGGACTTCTCCGGCGGCAAGTTCATCACCAGCCGCCAGCTGCGCGACCGCCTGATGCGCGAGACGCTGCACAACGTGGCGCTGCGCGTGGAGGACACCGAGGACCCGGACAAGCTCAAGGTCTCCGGCCGCGGCGAGCTGCACCTGTCGGTGCTGATCGAGAACATGCGCCGCGAGGGCTACGAGCTGGCGGTGTCGCGCCCCGAGGTGATCATCAAGGAGATCGACGGCGTGCTGTCCGAGCCGATCGAGCAGCTGGTGGTGGACGTGGAGGAGCAGCACCAGGGCGGCGTGATGGAGCGCCTGGGCATGCGCCGCGGCCAGCTCAAGAACATGGAGCCGGACGGCAAGGGCCGCGTGCGCCTGGAATACCTGATCCCGGCGCGCGGCCTGATCGGCTTCCAGACCGAGTTCAAGACGCTGACCCAGGGCTCGGGCCTGCTGTTCCACGTGTTCGACCACTACGGCCCGAAGAGCGAGGGCGCGATCGCCAAGCGGCCCAACGGCGTGATGATCTCCAACGGCACCGGCAAGGCGCCGGGCTACGCGCTGTTCGGCCTGCAGGAGCGCGGGCGCCTGCTGATCAACGCCGGCGAGGACATCTACGAGGGCCAGCTGGTCGGCATCCACGCCAAGGACAACGACCTCACCGTCAACGCCCTGCGCGAGAAGCAGCTCACCAACATCCGCGCGGCCGGCAAGGACGACGCGATCATCCTCACCCCGCCGATCAAGATGTCGCTGGAGCAGGCGCTGGAGTTCATCGAGGACGACGAGCTGGTCGAGGTGACGCCCAAGGCGATCCGCCTGCGCAAGAAGCACCTCACCGAGAACGACCGCAAGCGCGCCTCGCGCGCGGGCTGAGCGCGCCGCGGGGCCGCGGCACGCCCGGCCGCCCGGCCCGGCGGTCCCGGCGTGCGCCGGTCCCGCCCCGTCATTCCGGCGCAGGCCGGAATCCAGTCCGGATACGTCGTGCGCAGCACGCAAAGCCTTTCCGGCCGCGGCGCTCACCCGGCTGGATTCCGGCCTGTGCCGGAATGGCGGCAAGGGTGCCCGGTGCCATGGGTTGGAAAACGCATCTCCGGTCCATCACGCCATCGGGCAGCAAGTGCCCAAGGCAGGCCGTGGGTGGCCTTGCGGGGATCTTCCGCCGGATCATGCAGCTGGAGACCGGGCATTGATCTCCAGCCAGCCGACCATCCGGCCGCAGGTCGCTTGTCGCCCCTGAGCAGCCGTCCGGCGCCCACAAAGGGCTGCCCACACCCGGCATGCGCGGTTTGGGTTCGGCGCGGCGGAGGAGCCACGTGCGATCTGCGCCCGCGGGGTCATCCGCTTGCAAATCGCCCATGCGCGCCTTACAGTGAACCATATGGTTCACTATCAAGCCCGCCTCGACACGACGTTCGCCGCGCTCTCCGACGTCACCCGGCGCGGCGTGCTGGAGCAGCTCGCGGGTTCGGACGCCTCGATCACCGACCTTGCCCAGAGGTTTCGCATGACCCTCACGGGCATGAAGAAGCACGTCGGCGTCCTGGAGCGGGCGGGGCTGGTGACCACGGAGAAGGTCGGGCGCGTGCGAACCTGCAAGCTCGGACCGCGCCGGCTGGAAGAAGAGGCCGCCTGGATCGAGCGGCACCGCCAGCTCTGGAGCGCGCGTTTCGACGCGCTGGACGAGATTGTCGAGGACCTGAAGCGCAAGGAGAAGGCCAATGCCAGAAGCAAAAGAAGGTAGTTCCGCCGCCGTGAACCGCACCGCTGTGGAGCGCAGGTCCGACCGCGAACTCGTCGTGACGCGAACGTTCGATGCCCCGGCGCACCTCGTCTTCGAGGCGTGGAGCAAAGCCGAACTGTTCCAGCGTTGGTGGGTTCCGGAGTCGGCGGGCCTGGCGCTGCTTTCGTGCGACATGGATGTGCGCACCGGGGGCACGTATCGCCTCGTGTTCCGCCACCCGATGTCCGATCAGCCGATGGCGTTCTTCGGCACTTACCGGGAAGTGACGCCGAACGAGCGCATCGTGTGGACGAACGAAGAGAGCGACGAGGGCGCCGTGACCACGGTGACGTTCGAGGAAAATGCCGGCAAGACGCTGGTCACCCTGCACGAACTCTACCCCACGAAAGCGGCCCTCGACGAAGCCCTCGCCGGTTCGGCGGAAGCCCTGCCCGAGCAATTCGCGCAGCTGGATGAGTTGCTCGCGGGCGGATCGTGACCGCACCGTGGCCAACGGCGCATGGAAGGGATGGATTGGGGTTGGCTTCGTAGTTCGGCCACTTGCCACCAAATGGCGGCTTTTTTCCATTGCGCCGACATCGACCCGGCGCGCAAGGCCGGAAGCCGCCCGCTCAGCGCGCCGCGCCGCCGATCATGCCTTCCCGCCGCATCCACTCCAGCGTGTCGGCCAGCAGCGCGTCGAGCGGCGTTTCCACGTAGCCCAGCTCCTGCCGCGCGCGGCTGGAATCCACCTGCAGCACGTGCGAGGTCAGCGCCGCGCCCTCCGGCGTCACTTCCGGCTCGCGCCCGCCGAGGCGCGACCAGGCGCCGAGCGCCCGCGCGCAGGCCATCAGCGCCCACGCCGGCGTGGCGCCGCGCGGCGTGCGGCGGCCCAGCGCCGCGCCCACGCGGTGCACGAAATCCACGAAGCTGGCCTGCTCGCCGCCGAGCAGGTAGGCGCGGCCGAAGCGCCGCAGCTCCCAGGCGCGCACCTGCGCGCGGGCGATCTCGCGCACGTCGGCGAAGGTCCCGGTGCCGGGCGGGATGCCGGGCAGCCGGCCGCGGTCCACCAGCACGATCAGGCGCGCCCAGTTGCGGCGGTCGCCCGGCCCCAGGATGTGCGCCGGGTTGAACACGATCCACGGCAGGGCGCTGCCGCGCACCGCCTGCTCGCCGAGGAACTTGCTGCGCTCGTAGCCGATCCAGCTCTCGCCGCCGCGCTGCGGCGTGTCCTCGCGCAGCACGCCGTGCACCAGGTGCGAGTAGGCCGTCACCGACGAGGTGTGCATGAAGGCGCGCACGCCGGCCGCCTCCGCCGCCTGCAGCAGGTGCCGGGTGCCCTCGACGTTGGTGGCGAACTGCGCCGCCGCCCCGCCGCGCCACAGGCTGGTGTCGGCGGCGGCGTGGAACACCGCCTCGCAGCCGGCCAGCGCCCGCCGCAGCGAGGCCGGGTCCGACAGCGCGGCGCGCACCGGCTCGCCGCCGGCGGCGGCGATCGCGGCGTCCGTCCCGTCCCGGCGCGACAGCGCCCGCACCGCGTGCCCGGCTGCGCGCAGCTCGCGCAGCAGGTGCCCGCCGAGGAAGCCGCTCGCCCCGGTGAGGAAGACCGTGCTCACCGCGCCGTCCCCGCCGGCAGCCGCGCCAGCTCCAGCGCGGCGATGCGCCGTCCCAGCCGCGGCGCGAGGTAGCAGTGCGAGCCGCAGGGCAGCAGCCCCGCATCGGCGAACGCGCGCAGGTACCACTCCGGCGCGCGCGCGTGGAAGCCCTCCAGGTCGCCGTCCACGCCGTCGCGGCTGGTGAACACTTCCAGGAAGGCTACGCCCTCGGCCATCCCGGCGATGCCGGCCAGCCCGGCGCGGATCTCGGCCGGCTTGAGGTAGTGCAGCACGTCGCTGCACACGATCAGGTCGAAGCGCGTGTCGAAGCGCAGGTGCTCGAGCTGGCCGAAGCGCGCCAGGCCGATGTTGCGGCTGCGGCCGTAGCGCGCCACCACGTACTGGCTGGCGTCCAGGCCGCGGTAGTCCACGCCCGGCCGCAGCGCGCGCAGCGGCGCGCGCCACGGCGCCTCGCCGCAGCCCACGTCGAGCACGTTGCGCAGCGGCCGGCCGAGGTAGTACTCGGCCTGCGCCACCGCCAGCGCCACCTTGCGCCGCAGCGCGGCCGGCGCGCCGACCGCGTGCGCCGGGTCGCGGTACCACTTGTCGAAATAGGCCTGGTCGTAGGTCTTGGGCATGTCTGCTGGGCTCCGCTCCGTCGCGCATGGTAACCGCGGCGCGGCATCACTTCCCGGCGACGCCGCGCGCGCCAGCATGGCGCCGCGAAAGCGCTGCACAGGAAACCCGCCATGCCCATGATCCGCATCCGCCTGGTCGGCAGCCGCGACGACGCCGACGCGCTGATCACCGCCCTGCACGGCATCGACGGCATCGAGCACGTCGAGGAAGTGGACGAGCCGATGGACGCCGTGCGGGACGACTCCAGCTCCAACGCGCTGGTCGACGACAGCGAGGGCCACCTCTACCGCATCGAGGTGCTGGCCCCCGACCGCCTGCACGCGGAGGCCGTGGAGGCGGTGGCGGAGATCCAGGCCGGGCAGCGCGGCTACGCGCTGGAGTTCGTCGACGAATTCTGAAGACGTGCCGGCGCGCACACTTTGCTGAACCGTTCCCGGCCCGTCCCGCGCCGGATGTGCACCGCCGCCGCGCGGCGGCGTTGTCAGGACGGGTTCCCGTCGGAAAAACGGCCGCATGCGTCCCTCGCCCTCCTCCGTCCGCCGTGGCCGCGCCGTCCTGTTCGCGGCCGCTCTCGTCCTCGCCGCCGGCCTCGTCCAGGCCACACCCGGGGCCACGCTCACGCGCGAGGACGTGACCTGGCTGCGCCGCGCCGGCTTCGGCATCGACAGCGCCGTGCTGGCGCGCTACCAGGCGCTGGGCCGCGCGCGCTACCTGGACGAGCTGCTCGCCGGCGGCGACGACACGCTGCCTCCCGCGATCCAGGCGACGATCGACAGCTACCCCGCGGTGAGCACGCCGCCCGCGGAGCTGCTCGCGCAGTACCGCGGGCGCCAGCGGCAGCTCAAGGCGATGCCCGACGGCGACGCCAAGCTGGCCGCGAAGAAGGCCCTGCAGCGGGACGGCCGCGAGCTGGTCAAGCAGGCGCAGCAGGCCGAGCTGCTGCGCGCGGTGTACGGCGGCAATCCGCTGAAGGAGCAGATGGTGTGGTTCTGGCTGAACCACTTCAGCGTCTACGGCGCCAAGGGCCGCGTGCGGCTGCTCGCCGCCGACTACGAGGAGCGGGTGATCCGCCCGCACGCGCTGGGCAGGTTCCGCGACCTGGTGATGGCCACGCTGAAGAGCCCGGCGATGCTGGAGTACCTGGACAACGACAAGAACGCCGCCGGCAAGGTCAACGAGAACTACGCGCGCGAGCTGATGGAGCTGCACACGCTGGGCGTGGACGCCGGCTACACCCAGCAGGACGTGCAGCAGCTGGCGCTGATCCTCACCGGCGCCGGCATCGCGCCGCCCGCGCCGGACGGGCGGCCGGACGCGCGCCGCCGGCCGGCCGGCGCGGTGCGCGAGGGCCTGTTCCTGTTCAACCCGCGCCGCCACGACTTCAGCGACAAGACCCTGCTCGGCCGGCGCATCCGCGGCAGCGGCCATGCCGAGATCGAGCAGGCGGTGGACCTGCTGACGCGGCAGCCCGCCTGCGCACGCTTCGTCTCGCGCCAGCTGGCCGAGTACTTCCTCGCCGACCGGCCGCCGCCCGCGCTGGTCGACGCGATGGCGCGCACCTTCCAGCAAAGCGACGGCGACATTGCCCGGGTGCTGCGCACGCTGCTGGCCTCGCCCGAGTTCGCCGCCACCGGCACGCGCAAGTTCGCCGACCCGATGCGCTTCCTCGCCGCCGCCATGCGCCTGTCGCTGGACGGCCGCCCGGTCGCCGACGCCGCGCCGCTGGCGAACTGGATGGCGCAGCTGGGCGAGCCGCCGTTCGGCCGCATCACCCCCGACGGCTGGCCGCTGGACGGCGCGAGCTGGTCCGGCTCCGGCCAGATGGCCAGGCGCTTCGACGTCGCCGCCGCGATCGGCAGCGGCCGCAACCGCCTGTTCGTCGCCGACGGCGCGCCGCGCACGCCGCCTGCGCTGGACTCGCCGCTGTTCCGCCGCACCCTCGCGCCCTGGCTCTCGCCGGCCACGCGCGCGGCACTGGCCAAGGCCGGCACGGCGCAGGAATGGAACACCTATCTGCTCGCCTCGCCCGACTTCAACTACCTGTAGGAGCGCCTCGCCATGAACCGTCGCCAGTTCCTGCGCAACGCCGCCCTCGCGGCGGCTGCCCTGCCGACGCTGTCGTTCTCCTCGCGGCTGTTCGCCGCGCCGGCCGGCTCGCCGCGCCTGCTGTTCGTGTTCCTGCGCGGCGGCTACGACTGCAACAACCTGCTGGTGCCCTACGCCAGCGGCTTCTACTACGAGGCCCGGCCCACCCTCGCCATCGCCCGGCCCGACCCGAACGACGCCAACAGCGCGATCGCGCTGGACGCGCACTGGGGGCTCAACCCGGCGCTGCGCGACTCGATCCACCCGCTGTGGCAGAAGAAGCAGGTCGCCTTCGTCCCGTTCGCGGGCACCGACGACCTCTCGCGCAGCCACTTCGAGACGCAGGACAACATCGAGCGCGGCCAGCCCGGCCAGGCCGGCGACTACCGCTCCGGCTTCCTGGCCCGGCTCTCCACCGTGCTCACCGGCGTGCCCGCCATCGCCTTCACCAACAACCTGCCGCTGAGCTTCCAGGGCAGCCCGCGCGACGTGCCCAACATCTCGCTGAAGGGCGATCCCAAGGCGCGCTTCGACGAGCGGCAGTCGGCGATCCTCGCCGGCATGTACCGCGGCACGCCGCTGGCCGACGCCGCCAGCGACGGCCTGGCGCTGCGCCGCTCGGTGTCGATGGACCTGCAGAACCTGGAGGAGGAGATGGTGCGCGCCAGCCGCGGCGCGCCCAGCGCCAGCAGCTTCGCCACCGAGACGCGCCGCATCGCCGCGCTGATGCGCGACCGCTACCGCCTGGGCTTCGTCGACGTCGGCGGCTGGGACACCCACGTCAACCAGGGCGGCGCGGTCGGCCAGCTCTCCAGCAACCTGCGCAACCTGGGCGACGGCCTGGCCGCCTACGCCGACGCGCTGGGCGAGGCCTGGAACGACACCGTGGTGGTGGTGGTCTCCGAGTTCGGCCGCACCTTCCGCGAGAACGGCGACAGGGGCACCGACCACGGCCACGGCACCGTGCACTGGGTGCTGGGCGGGCGGATCAACGGCGGCCGCGTCGCCGGCGAGCAGGTGGCGGTGGCGCAGCCCAGCCTGCTGCAGGACCGCGACTACCCGGTGCTCAACAACTACCGCGACGTCTACGCCGGGCTGTTCGGCCGCCTGTGGGGTCTCGGCCGCGACCAGCTGCAGACCGTCTTCCCGCAGGCCAGGCCGCGCGACCTGCAACTGGCCTGAGACGGGATGGCCATGCGCTCCGTCCCGTCGATGCGCCGGCGCCTGGTCGCCCTGCTGCTGCCGTGGCCGCTGCTGGCCGCGGCGCACGGGGACGCGCCGCTGCAGCGCGACGACGTCGCCTGGCTGTGCCGCGACGGCTTCGGCCTGGACTCGGCCCTGGTCGCCGGCTACCGCCAGCTCGGCCGCAACCGGCTGCTCGACGCGCAGCTGACCGACCGCGTGCCCGGCCGGCTGCCGCCCGCCGTCGCCGCGCTGATCGCAGGCTACCCCGCGCTGCGCACGCCGCCGGACCAGCTGCTCGCGCAATGGAACCAGGCGCAGGAGCGCATCAAGGCGATGCCCGAGGGCGACGCCAAGGTGGCCGCGCGCAACGACCTGCAAAAGCAGGGCAACCAGCTCGCCCAGCAGGCGCAGCAGGCCGAGCTGCTGCAGGCGGTGTACGGCCCCAACCAGCTCAAGGAACAGATGGTGTGGTTCTGGCTCAACCACTTCAGCGTGTACGCGCCCAAGGGCCGCCTGCGCTGGGAGGTGGCGGACTACGAGGAGCACGCGATCCGCCCGCACGCGCTGGGCAGGTTCCGCGACCTGGTGATGGCCACGCTGAAGAGCCCGGCGATGCTGGAGTACCTGGACAACGCGCAGAACGCCAAGGGCCACGTCAACGAGAACTACGCGCGCGAGCTGATGGAACTGCACACGCTGGGCGTGGACGCCGGCTACACCCAGCAGGACGTGCAGCAGCTGGCGCTGATCCTCACCGGCGCCGGCATCGCGCCGGTCGACGGCAGGGTCGAGCGCTTCAACCCGAAGATGGCGCCGTTGGTGGTGCGCGACGGGCTGTTCGAGTTCAACCCCAACCGCCACGACTTCGGCGACAAGGTGCTGCTCGGCCAGGCGATCAAGGGCAGCGGCTTCGACGAGGTGCGGCAGGCGGTGGACCTGATCGTGCGCCAGCCGGCCTGCGCCCGGTTCATCTCGCGCAAGCTGGCCGGGTACTTCGTCGCCGACCAGCCGCCGCCCGCGCTGGTCGAGCGCATGGCGCGCACTTTCCAGCGCAGCGACGGCGACATCGCCAAGGTGCTGCGCACGATGTTCACGTCGAAGGAACTGCTCGCCGCCGGCGCTCCCAAGTTCAAGGACCCGACCCAGTTCGTGGTCTCGGCGATGCGCCTGGCCTACGACGGCCGGCCGGTCGCCAACGCGCTGCCGCTGGTCAACTGGCTCAACCTGCTGGGCGAGCCGCCATACGGGCGGATCACCCCGGACGGCTGGCCGCTGGACGGGGCGAGCTGGTCCAGCTCGGGGCAGATGGAGACGCGCTTCGAGGTCGCCCGCGCGATCGGCTACGGCAGCGCCCAGCTGTTCACGCCGGAAGGCGCCGCGCAGCCGTCGCCGGGCTTCCCGCTGCTGACCACGCGGCTGTACTACGACGCGGTCGAGCCCTACCTCTCCGCCGCCACCCGCGCGGGGCTGGCCCAGGCGCGCTCGCAGCAGGAGTGGAACGCCCTGCTGCTGTCCTCGCCCGACTTCGGCTACCGCTAGCCTCCTGCGGCTTGGATGCCATGTGCGGGAACGCCCCCACGCTCGTCGTTCCGGCGCAAGCCGGAATCCAGTGAAACCGCGTTGTGCGAAGCACGCAAAGCCGGATCTGGAGTGCTTCGCACGAAGTACCCGACTGGATTCCGGCTTGCGCCGGAATGACGATGACGGGGCAACGCGAACGGATGCGTTTGGCCGCACGGATGCGTTGCAGATCCCAAACGTGCGGACGGACGGCCTGTCAGGTGCCGGGCACGGGACTCAATCCCGCACGCGGCGGTATTCGGCCTGCAACACCGGCTCCCATGACGCGCCGCCGTCGAACGAGCTTTCCAGCGTGAGGCCCAGGCGATCCTCGCCGAGCGGCGTGTAGGCGTGGCGGGTCTGGCCGCGCGGGGAGCGGCGCACGAACACCAGGCTGCGCCCGTCCCAGCGGCCCGCGGCCGGCTCGTGCGGCACGAAGCCGTAGCTGTCGAACCAGTACAGGCCATAGCCGCCGTCGTCGCCGGCCACGAACACCGCGTGCGCCTGCAACGCCGGCCTGCCGTCGCGCTCCTCGCGGTAGTCTTGCACCAGCGCCCGGCCGCCCAGCGCCAGCCGCGCCGCGATGCGCCCCACGGCGCGGCCGCCGGGTCCCCAGCGCGTCGCGGCGATCGCTTCCTCGCCCAGCCAGTCGCCGGCCAGCCTCTGCAGGATGTCGTTCATGGAAACGTCGCGGACGTGGGGGAGCGGAAGCATGGCCCGACCCGCCGCGGCCGTTCAAGCCGCGGCGCGCGGCACCAGCATGTGCTTGGCGATCTGCCCGTGCAGCCGGCCGATGCCGCGCGCCAGGTGCAGCGTGGCGAACAGCAGCACGATGCCGACCGCGCACATCGCGGCCGCGTCGCCCCAGCCCATGGCGTGGGGACCGTAGCCCCAGTCGATGGTGGCGTGGCGGAACACGAACCACGAGTCGAACCTGCCGTGGTCGAAGGCCCAGGCCAGCGGCGCGCCGATCAGCGCCAGCGACACGGCGAGCAGGGTCACGGCCAGCGTGAAATAGGTGATGCCCAGCGGCAGCATCAGCCACATGTAGCAGAGCGTGGTCCAGGTGTGCACGTCGGTGAACATGCGGCCGATCCGCCGCATCAGCGTCAGCCCCTGCGCCGGGTAGATCGGCCGGCGCGGCATGCGCACGCCGAGCATCGCCTCCACGATGCGCCCCTCCACCAGCGACAGCACGCGCACGGTGGCGAAGAACAGCACCGCGAACAGCAGGCCGACGATCAGCACCGACAATCCGGCCGACAGCGCCAGCCCCGTGGTCACCCACACGAAGTAGAAGATGCCGGTGGCCAGCGCCAGCAGCATGTAGAACAGCGCGCCGTAGGTGCGCGGGTCGGCGGCCACGCCGAAGAAACGGCCGGGCAGCGAGCGGCGCCGCGGCGGCGGCGGCGGGCGCAGCGCGCGCTGGATCTTGATCTCCTGGTCGCGGTAGATCTCCGCCACCTCCTCCGGCGCACCGTAGCTGCCCACCACCTTCTGCAGCATCTCGGCCTCGCTGCGGCCTGGCTGCTCGGCCAGCTCGGCGCGCAGGTGCTCCTCGGCGTCGTACAGCGCGTCCTGGACCAGCGCCGGGTCGGCGCCGCGCAGCGCGGCGCGCAGCTGTTCGAGGTATTCGGCGATGGTGCGTGGGGTGTTCATCGCAGCTCTCCCTGTAGGACCTTGTCGACCGAGTCGCGGGTGGCGTTCCAGGCGTCGATCCATTCGCGCAGCACCTCGCGCCCGGGGCGGGTGATGCGGTAGTAGCGGCGCGGCGGCCCGCTGACCGAGGGCTCCACCTCGCTGGCGAGCAGCCCGGCCGCCTCCAGGTTGCGCAGCACCGGGTACAGCGCGCTCTGCTTGCCGGCCAGCGCGCCCTCGCCCAGCTCCTCCAGCCGCTTGGCGATCTGGTAGCCGTAGAGCGGCTGGCGCGACTGCCCCAGCACCGCCAGCAGGACCAGCGAGACGGTGCCGGCGGACAGCTCCTTCTGGAATTTCTTCAGCAGGCTGGCGGTGTCGTCCACGGGCTCACCCGGACGGATTGGGCTGGAGTGAACGATAGTGTGAAGTTAGCAATAGTGCATGGGCTTGAAGTCATGGGGGGAGCGGGCTGGCGGGCCGTGGGCATGGCCTCGGCGGGCATGGCATCGCGGCCGCGGCGGTCTTGCGTCAGGTCGATCGCGGCCGGAGGCCGCTCCCACAAGGCTTGCGAGGCTCCCTGTGGGAGCGGCCTCCGGCCGCGATGCCCGCCCCTCGCCCCACGCCCGCCATGCCGCGCCATCGCGGGCCGGCCCACTCCTTCGCGCTTCCTCAGCCCGCGCGCAGCCGGCTCCCGGCAGGGCACGGGAAGATCGTGAACGCTCTTGAGCCGCATGCCGCCGCATGGCATGCGCGGCGCTGGCGGGGCGGCAAGCCCGCAATCCACCACTCCCCGCGCTACGCCTGCCCGTACCTGATTGGCACAGGCGGCGCGCCGCCCTCCTCGCGCTCGGCATCCGCGATGACGCGGTTGCGGCCGGTGCGCTTGGCGCGGTAGAGCGCGGCGTCCGCGTCCCGGCACAGGCGCTGCAGCCCGTAGCCGGACGTTTCGGTGGAGGCCAGGCCGACGCTGGCGGAGAACGAGACGACGACGCCGTCGCCGTCGACCGACGACGCCTCGATGGCCAGGCGGATGCGGTCGGCGATGGCCAGGCCCTGGTCGCGCGGGCAGTCCGGCAGCAGGATGCCGAACTCCTCGCCGCCGAGGCGGCCGAACAGGTCGACGGGACGCAGCTGCTGCCGGCAGATCGCCACGACGCGCTTGAGCACCGCATCCCCCACGGCATGGCCGTGCGTGTCGTTGATCCGCTTGAAGTGGTCCAGGTCGATGAAGACCAGGCAGGCGCTGCCGGGCCTGCGCTCCAGCAGGCGCAGGGTGCGCTCGGCCTCGCCGACGAAATGCTGGTGGTTGAAGATGCCGGTGAGCCCGTCGTGGCACGACAGCTTCTTGAAGCGCAGCTGCGAGCGCTTGAGCCGGAACAGCCAGAACACGATCGAGACCAGCACCACCAGCAGCAGCGCGATGTAGAGCCGGCCGGTCTCGATCGCCTTGGTGGCCAGCGCCTGCTGCAGCCGCAGGACGTTGTTCTGCCGGCCCAACTTCTCCGTCTCGAGCTTCTGCGCGAGCATGTGCTGCTGCGATACCTGGTAGGCGAGCGCCCTGGCGCCGACGTCGTTGAGGTAGCCCTTGTCCTGGACGACGTAGTGCTCGTAGTAGGACAGCGCGGCGGCGCTGTGACCCAGCTTCTTCTCGATCCGGTAGAGCAGTTCGTAGGCCACCACCAGCCACTCGCTGATGTCGTCCGGATGGCTCATGGCCACCGCGGCGAGGGCGGCTTTCCTCGCCTCGTCGTCGTTGCCCAGCTCGGCGTAGGCCCGCGCCCGCTCCACCTTGGCGGAAAGCATGTGCGGGTAGTAGTGGCTGGCGCGGATATCGGCAGCCATCCGGTCGAACAGCGCCAGGGCCTTGGCCGGCTGGTTCTCGTCCACATAGAGGCTGCCGAGGGTGAGCCGCATCGCGTTGGCGAAGACCGGCTCGCGGGCGGCCACGCAGGCGTCGATGGCCCGCTGCAGCTCCGGACTGTCCGAGGTCAGCCGCTTGCCGTTGTAGAGTGCCGCGGCCTGCATGGCGAAGGGACGGCACAAGGTTTCGCCCGGCGGAACGGCGTCCTCCGCCATGCGCGCGTACTGAATGGCCAGGTCGGTCTGGCCGGCGTAGTCCAGCATCTGCGACAGGTTCGTCAGCAGCGTGAAGCGGATCAGCGGGTCCCTGGTGCGGTACAGGTCGGCCACCAGGCGGTTGGCGAGCGCAAAGGCCTCCTCGTAGCGCCGGTTGGTCGCCAGGTTGTTCAGGAGCAGCGCCGACGCCTTGGCGGCCAGCGTCTCGTCGCCCGAGCGGCCGATGACCTGGCGGAGCTCCGCCTCGGACCTGGCATAGTCGCCCTCGAACATGGTCTCCCACGCATCGAGGTAGCGCAGGTGCCATTGCTCCCCCGGTGACAGTTTGGGAGCGTCGCGGTGGATCTGCTCCAGCATCCGGACGAAGCGCGAATGGTCCTCCGTGCGCAGGCTTTCCGCACGGGCGAGAAATTGGGCCGGGTCCTCCACGGGCCTGGCGGCGCTGCCGGCCGGCATCAGCGCGCAGCAAGCCATGGCCGCCCATGCGGACCATGGCCAGACGCGGCGTGATGGCCGAGACATGCCGGCGGCGGCTATCGCCGGGGCGAGGGCTTTTCCTGTCCAGGCACCGGGGAAGGACGCGGCTCCTCGTGCTGGTCCGGCTCTTCCTCTTCTTCCTCGTGCCCGGGCATCTGGGTGGACTGCGGCGGTTCGCATTCCCTGTGCCCGAGCTCCTCGAACAGCCGCGCACGGTCGCCGGACGCCGCGGCGGCGGCAAGCGCCTCGGATGCCTGCGCCTGTTCGAGCGCCTTGGCCAGTTCCTCGGCCGAGGCGTGGCGCAAGGAAGCGTCCCGGCCGATGGCCTCCAGCAGATCGATCGTGTCCGTCATGCGATTTTCCCCCGTTCCTGTGATGGCCATGCGGACGCCTGATGGCACCCGATTGCCGATGCCATGCGGTCACCCGCCTGGTGAATAGTGATTCCGACTCCTTGGCGGGCCGCTGGCGCCCCCGCCGCCGGCTCTGTGTCCCCTGGCCCTTGCGACCACGCAAAAAAGCACCGCCCCCCGGCAGCCTGCCACTTTACGCGACGTCGCCCGCCTTCTCCAGCTCGTCCAGGGCCTCCAGCCGCTGCTGCATGGCGATGTTCGGCCGCAGGGATTGCGCCGGCGGCAGCACCACCGTCTCCTCCGCGGTCAGCGGCGCCTGCGGCAGCTCGCGCAGGGGGAGGCGGCGGACGCGCGGCTTCTCGATCGGCAGCGTGGCCCCGCGGTAGACGATCACCTCGTGATCGAGCGGATAGTCGCGCGCCAGCAGCTCCACCAGCAGCTGGCGGTACGCCGAGCCGGTCTGGAAGCGGGCGAGCGAGCGGTCGCCGACCAGCCCGACCTGCCACAGCACCAGGTAGCCGGCGGGATCGATGCGCCGCTCGTAGAACAGCAGCTGGCTGGCCTCGAAGTGCTGGCAGCCGAAGCGGCCGGGGTCGATCCCCAGGTCGGCGTAGAGGCAGTCCTCGGCGGAGATGCCCGGCTCCATGTGCGCCTCGTAGCCTTCCGCGCGGGCCGTCTCGATCGCCTTGTGCGGCGACCAGGCGAAGATGCCCGGATGGCCGTAGAACACCCCGCAGACGCGCTTGCCGGCGCGCACCTCGGCCATCATCAGCTCGACCCACTGCCTGTAGGTCTTCAGCCGCGACTTGCCCTCCCGGTAGTAGGGCTGCAGGCTGCGCACGTCCGGGTGCATGCGCTCCAGCCACATCTCCACCACGCCGTCGGAAAGCGCCGCGAACACCACGTCCGCCTGCTCGATGTGGCTGCGCGCCAGCGGCGTGAGGTGCGAGCCCAGGGTCATGCCCAGGCCGACGCAGGCCAGGCTGCCGCGGCGGGTGCCGCTCGATGGTGCGGGAGGTGTCTGCATCGCCCGATGGTAGGGCAAGTCGCGGCGGCGGAGTACCGAGGGAAAAACGGAAGCTGCTACCGTGCGCGTTCGTCACCCGCCGGAGAACCGCCCATGCCGCTGCGTCCGCTCGTCGCCGCCCTCGCCCTGTGCCTGGCCCTGCCCGCCCTCGCCGACCAGCCCGCGCACACGCCCACGCCGAGCGAGCTGCTGGCGAAGTCCAAGCCTTCCGAGTGGCGCCGTCCCGACCCGCAGAACCTGCTGCAGATGCAGCTGCCGTCCGGCCGCGTGCTGATCGAGCTGGCGCCGGACTACGCGCCGCAGCACGCGGCCAACATCCGCACGCTGGTGCGCGAACACTACTTCGACGGTCTGGCGATCATCCGCGTGCAGGACAACTTCGTCACCCAGTGGGGCGATCCCAACGACGACGACAGCGGCGACCGCAGCAAGCTCAAGCCGCTGGGCAGCGCGAGGAAGACGCTGCCGCCGGAATACACCCGCGCGACCGACCCGAAGCTGCCGTGGACGCCGCTGCCCGACGGCGACGTGTACGCGCCGCAGGTGGGCTTCTCCGAGGGCTTCCCCGCCGCGCGCGACCCGGCCAGCGGGCAGACCTGGCTCGCGCACTGCTACGGCATGGTCGGCGTGGCGCGCGACGTCGGCCCGGAGACCGGCAACGGCAGCTCGCTGTACGCGGTGATCGGCCAGGCCCCGCGCGGGCTGGACCGCAACCTCGCCATCGCCGGCCGGGTGATCGAGGGCATGGAGCTGCTCTCCGGCCTGCCGCGCGGCCCCGCGCCGATGGGCTTCTACAAGGACGCCGCGCAGCGCGTGCCGATCGGGTCGGTGCGCCTGGCCGCCGACCTGCCCGAGGCGCAGCGCGCCCGCGTCGAGGTGCTGCGCACCGACAGCGCCACCTTCGCCGCGCTGGTCGAGGCCAAGCGCAACCGGCGCGACGACTTCTACCGCAACCCGGCGGGCAAGATCGACCTGTGCGGCATCGCCATCCCGGCGCGCGACCTGGACAGGCGCGGAGGCCACTGACCACGGCAACGCCGCGCGTTCCGCCGCCATCGCTACACTGACGGCATGCTGCCGCCACTGCGCCTGCTCGGCCGTCCCGCCGTCGAACCGATCCGCCGCTGGGTGCTGGCCGCCTTCCCGCGCGCCGACCGCGGCACGCTGGACTACGACCAGCCGCTGGGCGACCCCGGCCTGTTCGGCCCGGACAGCGTGACCTGGCGCGTGCACGCGGACTTCCCCGGCATGCTGGCCGGCGGCCTGGCCGCGCTGATGCTGCAGACCCTGCACCCGCTGGCGCTGGCCGGCGTGTGGGACCACTCCAACTTCCGCGAGGACCTGGTCGGCCGCCTGCGCCGCACCACCACCTTCGTCGGCGCCACCACCTATGCGCCGCGCGCGGCGGCGCTGGCGCAGATCGAGCGCGTGCGGCGCATCCACGCGCAGGTGCGCGGCCACGCCGAGGACGGCCGCCCCTACGCCGCCGACGACCCGGCGCTGCTGACCTGGGTGCACGTCACCGAGGCGTACAGCTTCCTGCAGGGCTTCCGCCGCTACGGGCCGATGCCCGTGCCGGACGCGCTGGCCGACCGCTACTACGACGAGACGCGCCGCGTGGCCGAGGCGCTGGGCGCGCGCGACGTGCCGCGCTCGGCGGCCGAGGTGGCGGCGTATTTCCGGAGCGTGCAGCCGCTGCTGCGCTACGACGACCGCTCGCGCGAGGTGCTGCGCGTGCTCGCCGGCATCCGCCTGCCGGTGCCCGCCGCCGGCCTGTCGCGCGAGCTGTTCCTGCATGCCGGCGTCGCGCTGCTGCCGGACTGGGCCGTCGCGCGGCTGGAACTCGGCGCGCCGCGGCGGCGGCGCGCGGCATGGGCCGCCCACGCGCTGCGCGCGATGGCGCCGATGTTCCGGCTGGCCCTGGCCGACGGCGTCGCCAGCCGCGCCTGCCGGCGCATGGGCCGGCCGCCGGAGCTGCTGGCACGCTGGCCGGCGGCCTGACCGCCGTCCCGGAGCCTCAGACCGCCGGCGCCTCGGCCACGTCCGCGTCGTCGGCCGACATCACGCGGTTGCGCCCCGCCCGCTTGGCCGCGTACAGCGCGGCGTCCGCGCGCTTGAGCACGGCGGCCACGTCGCGCTCGCCGGGGGCCGCCACCGCCACCCCCACCGACACGGTCAGCCGCATCGTCTCGCCGTCGATCTGCAGCGGCGTGCGCTCCACCATCGCGCGGATGCGCTCGCCCAGCGCGAACGCGGCGCGCAGGCCGGTGCCCGGCGACAGCACCACGAACTCCTCGCCGCCGATGCGCCCGACCACGTCGTCGGCGCGCAGGATGCGGCGGATGCAGGTGACCAGCTCCAGCAGCACGCGGTCGCCGCCCTCGTGGCCGTAGCGGTCGTTCACGCTCTTGAAGTGGTCGGCGTCCAGCATCAGCACGCCGAGCGAGCCGCGCCACAGGCCCGCGCCCAGCAGCCGCTCGGCCGCCTCGCCCAGCGCGAGGCGGTTGGCCACGCCGGTAAGCGGGTCCACGCGCGCCAGCGTGTGCAGCTCGCGCTGCAGGATCTCGTTGTAGAGCAGCAGGAACCCCAGGCTGGCGAACAGCGGCTGCATGCCCGCCAGCAGCACGTAGAACACGTTGGTGGCGCTCGGCGTGCCGATCCGGTCGGGCGGATCGCTGCCCAGCCACAGCATGCCGTTGCGCCAGGCCAGCAGCGCGATCGCCATGGCGCAGATGCACAGCAGCATGCAGCGCGCGCGCGGGCCGCCGCGGCGGCAGCCGCCGTGCAGCGCCCGGATGTTCAGCAGCATGTTGCAGGTGATGGCGAGCGAGCCCCACAGCACGCGCACCCGGTAGTCCGGCTGCACCGCGCCGAACCAGGCCACGCCGAGCCAGCCGGCCAGCGCGATCGCGGCCACCGCGCGCAGCCGCAGCGGCCGGTCCAGCAGCATGCGCAGCGCCACCACGCTCATTGCCTGCGCCAGCAGGTTCAGGGCATTGCCGCCGAGCAGCAGCACGGCCGGCGGCACCCACTGCTCGGCCGCCAGCACGCCGTAGCCGATGCCTTCCACCGCCAGCGCCACGGCGCGCAGGCGCAGGCTGGACGCCGCCCGCCCGCTGCCGCCCTGCACGCCCAGCCACAGCATCAGCGCCAGGGTCGACGCCTGCATCGCGCCGATCAGCGACAAGGTCTGGACCTGGATGGGCATGGCGTACGGCTCCTGGCCCGGTTGCAGGCGGATCGCCCCGCCGCGTCGCTCCCCCCCGTGCGGCGGCCACCCGAACCCGGACCGGCACGCCTCACTTATCGACCGGCTCCGACGGGGCTTTAGCGCCGGCCAAGCTTAGGCTACTTTCCGGCAAGGGGAACTTCCACGGACGCCCGGATGGCCAAGCTCATTCCCAGCCGCAACAGCTGCCTGCCGCGCATGAGCGGCGGCGAGAAGCGACTTTCCGAGCGGCTCGAACAGAAACTCGAGGACGACTACCTGCTCTGGTACGACGTGCCGGTCGGCCCGCGCCAGCGCCACCCGGACTTCGTCGTGCTGCACCCGCGCCGCGGCCTGCTGGTGCTGGAGGTGAAGGACTGGAAGCCCGACACCATCCGCCGCGCCGACAAGACCCAGTTCACCCTGGTCACCGAGCGCGGCCTCGCCACCGAGAACAACCCGCTGCTGCAGGCGCGCTCCTACGCGGTGGAGATCAAGATGGCGCTGGAGCGCGACCCGGCGCTGCGCCACCCGGAAGGCCACCGCCACGCCGGCGAGCTGGTGATGCCGTGGGGCTTCGGCGTGGTGCTGGCCAACATCAGCCGCAAGCAGTTCGAGGCCGGCGGGCTGGGCGAGGTGATCGCGCCGCACCTGGCGGTCTGCCAGGACGAGATGTACGAGTCGGTGGACGCCGAGGCCTTCCAGGAGCGCCTGTGGGCGATGTTCCCGCAGGTGTTCCCCGCCGCGCTGACCCTGCCGCAGCTGGACCGCGTGCGCTGGCACCTGTTCCCGGAGATCCGCGTCGAGCCGGGCGACGGCCAGTTCGGCCTGTTCGGCAGGGAGCGGGACGCGGCGAAGCCGCTGGAGATCCCCGAGCTGGTCAAGGTGATGGACGCGCAGCAGGAGCAGCTGGCCCGCTCGCTGGGCGACGAGCACCGCATCATCCACGGCGTGGCCGGCTCCGGGAAGACCATGATCCTGGGCTTCCGCGCGCTGCGGCTGGCGCGCGCGCTGGCCAAGCCGATCCTGGTGCTCTGCTACAACAAGACGCTGGCCGCGCGGCTGGAGCAGCTGATCGGCGAGCGCGGCCTGGCCGACAAGGTGCAGGTCTACAACTTCCACCGCTGGTGCCGGCAGATGCTGGTGTCCTACCACGTGCCGCTGCCCGGCGGCGCGGGCCGCGAGTTCACCGACGCGCTGCCGCCGGCGATCATGGCCGCGGTCGAGCGCGGGCAGATCCCGCGCTTCCAGTACGGCGCCGTGCTGGTCGACGAGGGCCACGACTTCGAGCCGGACTGGTACCGGCTGATCGTGCAGATGGTCGACCCCTCCACCAACTCGCTGCTGGTGCTCTACGACGACGCGCAGAACATCTACGGCAAGCCCGGCCGCCGGCGCATCAGCTGGAAGAGCCTGGGCATCCAGGCGCAGGGGCGCACCACCATCCTCAAGCTCAACTACCGCAACACGCTGGAGATCCTCGCGGTGGCGCGCGGCTTCGCCGACGAGCTGCTGAGCGAGCGCAGCGAGGACGACGACGGCGTGCCGCTGGTCGCGCCCGAGAGCGCCGGCCGCCGCGGCCCGCTGCCCGAGCTGGTGCGCACCGACACCGCCGCCGCGCAGCTGGACGTGCTGATCGCGCGCCTGCGCGACGAGCACGCGCACGGCCGCGCGTGGTCGGCCATGGCGGTGATCTTCCGCAACCAGTGGGAGGGCGAGAAGCTGCACGAGGCGCTGCAGCGCGCCGGCATCCCCAGCCGCCTCGCCGAGGGCGGCGGCAAGCGCACGCTGTTCGTGGTCGAGGACGCGGTGAAGCTGGTCACCATGCACTCCAGCAAGGGGCTGGAGTTCCCGTTCGTGATCATCCCCGGCCTGGGCTCGCTGCCCAAGCCGGGCAAGGACGAGGCCGAGGAGGCGCGCCTGCTCTACGTGGCGATGACCCGCGCCACCGAGCGGCTGCTGCTGATCCACCACGACGACTCGGTGTTCAGCCGGCGCATCCGCACCGCGATCAACGAGGTGCAGGCGCAGCTGCAGCCGGCCTGAACGGCGCGCCGGACGCACACGCGCCGTTCACGGCACCGGCCCGAGCCTTGCGCGGCCGCCCTGCCCGACACGGACGTCCGCCCGGCGAACCTGGCCTCGGGTGCCCCGCATCCGCCGCCGCCCGCACCGCAACGGAGACCTGCCGTGATGAAACGTTCCGCCGCGCTCGCCGCCCTGCCGCTGCTGCTCGCGCTGCCCGCCGCGGCGGGCGCGCAGGGCATCGGCTACGTCACCGCCAACGTCAACCTGCGCGCCGGGCCGGACGTCGGCTACCCGCGCGTGGACACGATCCCGGCCGGCGCCGCGATCAACGTCCAGGGCTGCATCGACGGCTGGGTCTGGTGCGACGTGCTGTACGGCGGCGTGCGCGGCTGGATGGCGGGCAACTACATCCAGTACACCTACGACAACCGGCCGGTGCTGCTGCCCGACTACGGCGCGCGCATCGGCATCCCCATCGTCAGCTTCGCGATCGGCGCCTACTGGGGCAGCTACTACCGCGACCGCCCGTTCTACCGCCAGCGCGACTACTGGTACCACCGGCCGATGCCGCACCGCCCACCCCCGCCGCCGGCGCACCGTCCCCCGCCCGTGCGGCCGCGGCCGCCGGCGCAGCAGCGGCCTCCGGGACCCGCGCGGCCGCCGATGCACGGGCAGCGGCCGCCGCAGCCGTCGCGGCCGCCGGCCGGGAACGGGCGTCCGCCCTCGCACGGCACGCCGCCGCCGTCGCGCCCGTCGCCCGGCGACCACCGGCCGCGCCCGCCCGCCACGAACCCGCCCGGCCGGCCCGCGCCGGGCCAGGGCAATCAGCGGCCGCCGCCGGGCCAGGACAACAGGGGGCACTGACGGGACGCTCCGTCGCCACGGGCGCTCCCTTGTGCGGCCGGCCGGCGCCGCCATCTACCGGCCAGTCGCCGCCGGAACCGCGCCATGCCCACGCCGCTGACCCTTCCCTGCCCGCATTGCGGCGCGCTCAACCGCGTGCCGCCCGAACGCGCCGGCGAGCGGCCGAGCTGCGGGCGCTGCAAGCAGGCGCTGTTCACCGGCCAGCCGGTGGAACTGACCGCGGCCAGCTTCGACGCCATCGCCGGCCGCGGCGACCTGCCGGTGCTGGTGGACTTCTGGGCGCCCTGGTGCGGCCCCTGCCGCGGCTTCGCGCCGGTGTTCGCGCAGGCCGCGCGCGACTACGAGCCGCGCCTGCGGCTGGCCAAGGTGGACACCGACGCGCAACCGTCGCTGGCGCAGCGCTTCGGCATCCGCAGCATCCCCACGCTGGTCCTGCTGCGCGGCGGGCGCGAGATCGCGCGCCAGGCCGGCGCGCCGAGCGCGGCGCAGTTGCGGCAGTTCGTGCAGGACGCGCTGGCCGGTTAGCGCTCCGCGCGCCGCGGCGCGGGCAGCACCTCGCCGGGCACGGGTTCCCGTGGACGACACGGGTCCCTGGGGGACCGCCGTTGCCGTGATGGCGGCTGGGAAATTCGCCCGGGCACCACCACCGCGCCTTGCCCGCCGCGCCTTCCGGCGACGTACTTGTGCCAAGCGCGCCCGACTACGGCCACCGTGCGCCGGCACGAGCCTCGGCCGCGATCGGGTCGCCGGCCATCAACGGCGGTCGCCGCGTCCGTCTCACGAACTGCACGAGAGCATCGAGCAGCCCGGCCTATCGCGCGCCCACCCGGGCCGCCGGCGCGCGTAGCGCTCGCGGCCGGGCTGGTCGTCGCAGGGATGGCGCATCACGTCGAGCAGTTCCGCGATGCCGCCCGCATCGCCCCGCTCGGCGCGGTCGATGGCTTCCTGCGCGAGGTAGTTGCGCAGCACGTAGCGCGGATTGGCCGCGCGCATCCGCGCACGCCGCTGCGCCGGCGGCAGCGGGTCGTCGGCCAGCCGTGCGGCGTAGCGCCGCAGCCAGTCGTGCAGCGTCGGCTCCACCGCGCGACGCCGCGCCTCGTCGTAGAACGCCTCGCCGAAGAGGTCCGGCGACAGCGCGCCGGCATCCGCGTCGGACAGCGCGCGGAAGGTCAGCGTCATGTCCATCGCGCCGTCGCGCATCGCCACCTGCAGCGACCGCATCAGCCCGAGGTCGTCGTCGCGGCACTCGGCCAGCCCCAGCTTGGCGGCGGTCGCCGCACGGTCGGCCTCGGCGTAGGCGACGGCGTAGCGGTCCAGCCCGGCCTGCAGGACCTCGGTGCCGCCGAACAGCGGCGCCAGCGCGCCGGCCAGCCGCGACAGGTTCCACCACGCCACGTTCGGCTGCTGGCCGTAGCGGTAGCGGCGGCGCACCGCGTCGGTGGTGTTGGGCGTCCAGTCCGGGTCGTAGTCGTCGATCCAGCCGTAGGGGCCGTAGTCGAGCGTGAGGCCGAGGATGGACATGTTGTCGGTGTTCATCACGCCGTGCACGAAGCCCACGCGCATCCACTCGGCCATCAGCCGCGCGGTGCGCTCGCACACCTCGGCGAACCAGTCGCCGTAGAGCGACTCGCCCGCGCCCGCGAGATGCGGGAAATCGCGCCGGATGGTGAAGTCCGCCAGCCGCCGCAGCAGGCCGGTCTCGCCGCGCGAGGCGGGCAGCTCGAAGCTGCCGAAGCGGACGAACGACGGCGACGCGCGGCAGACGATGGCGCCCGGCTCCTCGCGCGGATGGCCGTCGTAGAACATGTCGCGCACCACCGCCTCGCCGGTGGCGACCAGGCAGAGCGCTCGGGTGGTCGGGACGCCGAGGTGGTGCATCGCCTCGCTGCACAGGAATTCGCGGATCGAGGAGCGCAGCACCGCGCGGCCGTCCGCGCCGCGCGAGTACGGCGTGGGGCCGGCCCCCTTCAACTGCAGCTCCCAGCGCGCCCCGTCCGCCGCGACCGCCTCGCCCAGCGAGATCGCGCGGCCGTCGCCGAGCTGGCCGGCCCAGACGCCGAACTGGTGGCCGCCGTAGTTGGCCGCCCACGGCCGCATGCCGTCGAGCAGCGCGTTGCCGCCGAACACCTGCGCGAACGCCGGATCGCGCAGGTCGGCCTCGGACCAGCCCAGCGCGCGCGCCAGCTCCGCCGAGTGCGCCAGCAATCGCGGCGCGGTGACCGGCGTCGGCGCCACGAGGGAATACATCGCGCCCGCAACCTCGCGCGGCCCGCCGCCTGGCACCGGGTCGCCAGGCAGGTCGCGGACGAAGGCGTTGTCGAAGTCCAGGCGCATGCGGGGATGGTCGGCGGCTTGACGCGCCGGGCGCAAGCGCGCGGCGCCTCCGCTTACGCCGCATTGCAGCATGTGAAGGCCTTGTGCACGCGACGTGAATCCTTGCTACAGTGCCGCCGCGGCTGCGCAGGGGCAGCCCGGAGAGTCGACAACATGCATGCGCTTCTTGCTCGCTCCGCGCTGGATCGCGGAATGCAGCTGGTGGCAGGGATGCTCTCCTTCCTTCATCGCGGCAGCGCCGCACCGGCCATGCCGGCCGCGCCGCCTCGCCCGAACTTCCAGCTGGTGTCCTGGCGCGCCGGCGCGCGCACGCGGCGCGAGGACGAGCAGGCCCGCTGGCACGAATCGCACGGCGGCTGAGCGCGCGGTTGTCGGGATCTTCCCGCGGAACATGAACTACTGGGGTCGGCACTTTCGTGCCGAAAGACCTTTCGCGGCCGGCGGCCGCGAAAAAATCCGGCCTGCGCCGGAACGATGCGCACCGCGAAAGACGCCGCTCAGCCTGCCGCCTCGTCCGCCGGCCGGAACACCGCCTCGACTTCGCCCGGCGCCAGCACGCGCCAGGCGCCGGGCTGCAACCCCTCCAGCGTGAGCCGCCCTATCGCCACCCGCCGCAGCGTTTCCACGCGATTGCCGGCGGCGGCGAACATGCGGCGCACCTGGTGGTAGCGCCCCTCGGTCAACACCAGCCGCGCATGGCGCGGGCCCAGCACCCGCAGCCGCGCGGGCAGCAGCGGCGTGGTCTCCGATTCGAGCATCAGCGTGCCGCTGGCGAACAGCTCGCCTTCGTGGCCGCGCAAATCCTCGGCCAGGGTGGCCTCGTAGACCTTCTCCACCCGGGCGCGCGGCGAGATGATCCGGTGCAGCAGCGCACCGTCGTCGGTGACGAGCAGCAGGCCGGAAGTGTCGCGGTCGAGCCGCCCCACCGTGGACAGCGCCGGCTCGCGGCGGCGGTAGCGCGGCGGCAGCAGGTCGTACACCACGCGGCCGGGGTCCCTGCGCGAGCAGGTCGCGCCGAGCGGCTTGTGCATCAGCAGCACCAGGCCCGGCGGCGGGTCGAGCGGCTCGCCGTCCAGGCGGATGCGCGCGTGCGGCACCTGGTCGTCGGCGTACAGCACCTCGCCGTCGGCGTCGGTGATGCGTCCCTCGCGGAACATCCAGGCCACCTCCCTGCGGCTGCCGTAGCCCAGGTTGGCGATCAGCTTCACCAGCTTCATGCGCGCACGCTTCCCGCCGCGATCAGCTTGAAGCCGTCGCGCAGCGCCAGCGTGCGCACCTCGCCGAAGCGCGCGGCCAGCGTGGCCTCGTAGGGCAGGTGCCGGTTCGCCACCAGGTACAGCCGGCCGCGCGGCACGAGCGCGGCGGCCATGGCGGCGATGAAGGCGCGGCCGAGTTCGGGCAGGTCGGCGCGGCCCTGGTGGAACGGCGGATTGCACGCGATCGCGTCGTAGCGGCGCGGCAGGCCGGCGGTGACGTCGTGCCAGCGCACGTCGACCTCCACCGCGCGCCCTGCGGCGTGCACCGCGCGCGCCAGGTTCAGCCGCGCCGGCTCCAGCGCGCGCGCCTCGGCCTCGTACAGGTCGACCGCCTCGACCTGCGGACAGCGCGCCACGACCTGCGCGGCGAGGTAGCCGTAACCGGCGCCGGGATCGGCGACGCGGCCGCGCAAGTCATCCGGCAGGTGCTCGGCCAGCAGCGCGGAGGCGGGATCGATGCGGTCCCAGGCGAACAGCCCCGGACGGCTGAAATAGCCGGCCGCGTTCTCGCGTGGCGCGTCCAGCGCCCGCCATGCGTCGAGCAGGCCGCGATCGACCGTCGCCGATGCCAGTGCGACCCAGAACGCGCGGCACTTGTGCTTGGACAGGCTGCGCACCGGCCCCGCCAGCCGCGCGAGGTCCGCCTCGGCCGACTTCGCGCCTTCGGCGTTGGGCACGCAGGCCAGCACCACGCCGTCGGCCTCGGCGTGGCGCAGCGCGCGCGCATACAGCGCGCGCGCCTCGTCGCGCTGGCGCGGCGGCAGCAGCAGCACCAGCGGGAAGCGCTCGTCCGCGCCCGGCTCGCCCACGCGCAGCCCGCCGCGCTCCAGCGCTCCGGCGAACGGCCTGAAGCTCTGCTGGCACAGCCAGCCGCGCCCGGCCACGCCGCGCAGGCGCTGGCCGTCGCGCGCGCGCAGGAACAGCACGCGGCCGTCCGCGGGCCAGCGCAGCCCGCCGCTCTCGAAGGGAAGGAACAGCGCGTCCAGCGCCGCCTCGGGCGCCTCCGCGGAAAAACCGGCAGCGGTCACGGTACTCGCCGATGGCAACACGGGCCGCCATTGTAAGGGCCCGCTCATGGTCTCCAAGCACCGCGCGCCGGGAGTCGCGTGCGCGGGCCAGGGAGGCGCGAAGGCACGCGGGGAGGCGCCATGGATGGCGCCGGCCTTGAGGAACGGGGAATGGACGCCGGTCCGCGACGGCGCGGCATGACGCGAGGAGGGCGATGGTTCGGACATCGCGGCCGGAGACCGCGATCGGCCCGACGCGAGACCGCCAGCGGCCCCGATGCCATGCCCCGGCGCCGGGTGGTCGGGCGCGGCTTCGCGCCGCCTCAGCCCGGCGACGTTCCGGCGCGCACCAGGTATTGCACGCCGAACATGCCCTGCGGGTCGGTCCACGCATGCCGGACCGCCAGCCCGGCGCGTCCGGCCAGCGCGGCGAAGTCCTCCGGCGAGTACTTGCAGCTGTACTCCACCAGCATGGCCTCGTCGGCGGCGAATCGCGCCGTCATGCGCCCCACCCGCACCTGCTGCTCGCGCCGGCTGACCAGGAAGGTCTCGATGCGCCCGGCCATGCGGTTGTAGCGCGCGCGGTGGCGGAACGCGGCCAGGTCGAAGTCGCAGCCCAGCTCGCGGTTGAGCCGTGCCAGCATGTTGAGGGTGAACTCGGCGGTGACGCCGGCGGCGTCGTTGTAGGCGGCCTCGATCGCGGCGGGGTCCTTCTTCAGGTCGACGCCGAGCAGGATGCCGCCGTTGTCGCCCATCTCGCCGCGCATCTTGCGCAGCAGCGCCACCGCCTCGCGCGCCTCGAAGTTGCCGATGGTGGAGCCGGGGAAGTACAGCACCGTGCGGCGCGGCGCGCGCGGCGGGATCGGCAGCCGCAGCGGCCGCGTGAAGTCGGCGCACAGCGGCTGCATGCGCAGCCGCGGGAAGCTCCCGGCGAGCCGCTGCACGCTCTGCCGCAGGGCCTCGGCGGCCAGCTCCACCGGCACGTAGGCGACCGGCTCGCGCAGGTGCTCCAGCAGGAGGCGCGTCTTCGCCGCGCTGCCGCTGCCGTACTCGACCAGCCGCACCTCCGGCCCGAGCGCGTCGGCGATCCCGCCGGCGTGCGCCTCCAGCAGCGCGATCTCGCAGCGGGTGAGGTAGTACTCCGGCTGCTCGCAGATCGCCTCGAACAGCCGCGAGCCGCGCTCGTCGTAGAACAGCCAGGACGGCAACCGCTTCGGCCGCGCGCGCAGGCCCCGCTGCACGATCTCCAGCAGTTCGTTCGGGGGACGGCGGTCGTCCTCGCGCAGGTCCCAGGCCTGGGTGTTCATCGCGGCTCCTGTGTATTCATCGGTCCTGCGCCAGGCGCAGCCCGGCGAACTGCCAGCGCGCCTGCGGCGGGAAGAAGTTGCGGTAGCTGGCGCGGATGTGCGTGCGCGGCGTGGCGCACGAGCCGCCGCGCAGTACCCATTGCCCGTTCATGAACTTGCCGTTGTACTCGCCGAGCGCGCCCGGCAGCGGCCGGAAGCCCGGGTAGCTCACGTAGGGCGAGGCGGTCCATTCCCATATGTCGCCATAGAACTGTTGCAGGCCGGTGGCGCCGGCGGCGGCGCGCGGGTGCAGGACGCCGCTTTCGAGCAGGTTGCCTTGCACCGGCAGCGCCGCGGCGCTGGCCTCCCACTCGGCCTCGGTGGGCAGGCGCGCGCCGGCCCAGCGCGCGAAGGCGTCCGCCTCGAAGTAGCTCAGGTGGCAGACCGGCGCCTGCGGGTCCAGCTCGCGCACGCCGGCCAGGGTGAATTCGCCGGCCAGGTCGTCCTGCCAGTACAGCGGGTGCCGCCATTGCTCCGCCTGCACCACGGCCCAGCCGTCGGACAGCCACAGCGCGGGATCGCGGTAGCCGCCGTCGTCGACGAAGGCGCGGTACTCGGCGTTGGTGACCGGCCGGCTGGCGATCGCGTGCGGCCGCAGCAGCTGCCGGTGCCGCGGCGTCTCGTTGTCGAAGGCGAAGCCCGCGCCGGCGTGGCCGATCTCCGCCACGCCCTCCCGCCCGGCCACGAAGCGCATCGGCGTGGCCGCAGGCGGCGCCTCCGCCGCGGCCGCGCGCGCGGCGTAGGCCGGCTGCAGCGGGTTGCACCACAGCGCGTGCTTGATGTCGGTGAGCAGCAGCTCCTGGTGCTGCTGCTCGTGCTGCAGGCCGAGCTCGACCAGGCCGGCCAGCGCCGGGTCGCCGGCGTGCGCGAGCAGGGCGTCCATCGCGTCGTCGACGCGACGGCGGTAGTCGAGCACCTCCTCCAGCGAGGGCCGCGACAGCAGGCCGCGACGCGGCCGCGCGTGCATCGGCCCCACCGTCTGGTAGTAGGAGTTGAACAGCACCAGCCAGGCCGGATCGCGCGGCCGGTACGCCGCGTCGCGCATCAGCACGAACTGCTCGAAGAACCAGGTGGTGTGCGCCAGGTGCCACTTGCCGGGGCTGGCGTCCGGCATCGACTGCACCATCAGGTCCTCGGCGCCGAGCGGCGCGGCCAGCGCCAGCGTGGCCTGGCGCACGCGCCGGTAGCGGCCGGCCAGCGGCTCCGCCGCGGCGGACGGCGCGGACGGCGCGCGGGTTTCCTGTTGTCCGGGGGCGGAGCGTTCGCTGTCGCGTCGCATCGATGGGCGCTTCGGTGGCCGGGGGCATCGTCCACCATGCCGCATCGCGCGTTCACATCCCGTGATACGGACGGCGGCGGCCGCCGGCGTATCATCGCCGCACCGCGGTCTCCCATCCACGTTCCGGCAAGTCGTGAGGTTACGCCATGAAGAAGCTGCTTCCCCTGCTCGCGCTGGCCCTGGCCGGCGGCGGCCTGCACGCCGCGCCTCAAAAGATCGCCGCCCACGAGCCGCTGCGCCCGGTGGCCGACTGCCCGCGCATCAACGAGATCAACGAGTGGTACATCGTCGACGGGCGCCACGCGGTGGTGCGCACCGGCCCCAAGCACTTCCTGGTGACCATGCAGGGCGCCTGCCCGCGCCTGGGCCTCGGCCCCAGCGGGCTGCTGTTCCGCGCCAGCAACTCCAATCTCGCGGTGGGCGAGAACCGCATCTGCGGCGAGCCGGGCGAGACCGTCCGCTCGCGGAACCAGCCGCCCTGCGCCCTGCAGTCGGTGCGGGCGATCGACAAGGACGAGTTCGTCCGCCTGAGCAGGAAGGCGATGCGCCACGGCAGCGGCGCCGACCAGCCGACCAGGCCGTGACGCCTTCCTCCCTGCCAAAAAAAGAGCCCGGCCTGGAGCCGGGCTCTTTCTTGACGCCGCAACCGGCGATCAATAGCCGTCGTCGCGGATGTAGCGCGTCTGGTACGGGTCGTCGTAGACCACGGTGCGGGTCTCGACCACCCGGCGGGTGACCACCGGCCGCTCGTAGATCACCGTGGCGGGCGGCGGCGCGTAGTAGACCGGCGCCGGGCGCACCGCGTCGGCCACCAGGCCGGCCACCGCGCCGGTGACGATCGCGCCGGCGATCCAGCGGCCGCCGCTCCAGTAGCCGCCATGGTGGTAGTAGCCGTGGTAGGCCGGACGGTAGTAGCCGCCGTGGCCCCAGCCGTGCGCCGAGGCGCCCAGCGGCGCGGCCAGCACCGCCGCCGTCACCAGGCCCACCGCCGCCAGCCGCGATTTGCCGTTCAAACGCTTGCTCATGACAGGCACCTCCGTCGAGATGGGGTGAATCCTCGGCCCGGCGCACTTAATCCGGACTGAAGGATTTCAGGCCTTCGGCCGCGCCGTATCCCACGGATTCACCTGCGCCGCGGCGCCGTGCGGACGCAGCAGCCAGCAGCCGTGGATGTCGGCGCGGCGGGCGAAGTCGAACGGGATGCTGGCCGCGCTCCAGTCCTCGATGGCGAAGCGCGCCTCCAGCGCCGCGCGGTCCAGCCTGAAGCGGCGGAAGTTGTTGGAGAACACGATCACGCCGTCGTCGGCCAGGCGCTCGCCGCAGGCCAGCAGCAGGGCCGCGTGGTCGCGCTGCACGTCGAAGTCCTCGGCGCGCTTGGAGTTGGAGAAGGTCGGCGGGTCGACGTAGACCAGCCCGTAGCGGCCGCGGTCCCGGCGCAGGAAATCGAGCGCGTCCGCCTGCGCCAGCCGGTGCCGCTCGCCGCTGAAGCCGTTCAGCGCGAGGTTGCGCGAGGCCCAGTCCAGGTAGGTGGCCGACAGGTCCACGCTGGTGGTGTCGCGCGCGCCGCCGGCCGCCGCGTACACGCTGGCAGTGGCGGTGTAGGCGAACAGGTTGAGGAAGCGCCGCCCCTTCGCCAGCTCGCGCAGCCGGGCGCGCACCAGGCGGTGGTCGAGGAACAGGCCGGTGTCGAGATAGTCGGTGAGGTTGACCAGGAACTTCAGGCCGCCCTCCTCCACCTCGACGAACTCGCCGCGCTGGTCGAGCTGGCCGTACTTGGCGCCGCCCTTGCCGCGCTCGCGGGTCTTCAGCGCGATGCGCCCGCGCGGCACCGCGAACACCTCGCCGGCCACGCGCACGATCTCGCGCAGGCGCGTGCGCGCCAGCTCCGCCGGGATCTCGGCCGGGGCGCGGTACTCCTGCACGTGCAGCCACGCATCGCCGCTGGCGGCCGCATAGACGTCGATCGCCGCGGCGTACTCGGGCAGGTCCTGGTCGTAGGCGCGCCAGCAGTGGATGCCCTCGCGCTGCAGGCGCCTGCGCAGGTGCCGCACGGTCTTTTCCAGCCGGTTCTTCAGCATCTGCGCGCCGGGCGAGAGCGGCTTGCGCTCGCGCGGCGCCGCGTCCTGCGGGCGGATCTCGAACAGCAGCAGCACGGTTTCCAGCGCGCCGTTGTAGAGCGCGTAGCGCCTGTCCGCGTGCAGGCCGATGGCGCGGCCCAGCTCGGCGTCGCCGGCCAGCACCGCGGCGCGCCAGCCGGCGAAGCGTTCGCGCAGCGCGGCGCCGAGCGCGCGGTACAGCGCGGGCAGCTCGGCGCGCTCGCCCAGCCGCTCGCCGTAGGGCGGGTTGGTGATCACCAGCCCGTGCGCGTAGCCGGCCGGCGGCGCGGCGTGCGCGGCGTCGTGCCGCTCCAGCGTGAGGAAGCCGGCCACGCCGGCCTCCTGCGCGTTGCGCTTGGCGGTCTGCACCATGCGCGGGTCGGCGTCGCTGCCGAAGAAGCAGGCGCGCAGCCCGCGCAGGCCCTGCTCGGCGCGCCGGTTCGCCTCGTCGAGCAGGCCGCGCCACAGCGCGATGTCGTGCCCTTTCCAGCCGAGCAAGCCGAAGTATTCGCGGCGCAGGCCGGGCGCGACGTCGGCGGCCATCAGCGCCGCCTCGATCAGGATCGTGCCGGAGCCGCACATCGGGTCGAGCAGCGCGCCGCCGCCCGCGTAGAGCTCCGGCCAGCGCGCGCGCAGCAGCATCGCGGCGGCCAGGTTCTCCTTCAGCGGCGCCTCGCCCTGCCTCTCGCGCCAGCCGCGGCGGTGCAGCGGCGCGCCGGCCAGGTCGATCGACAGCGTGGCGCGGTCGCGCTTCAGGCGCAGGTTGAGGCGCAGGTCCGGCTCCCCGGTGTCCACGCCGGGGCGCGCGCCCTCGCGCTGGCGGAACTGGTCCACCACCGCGTCCTTCGCGCGCTGGGCGACGAACTGGCTGTGCGTGAGCCGGCTCTGCGCGACGTGCGCGTCCACCGCCAGGGTACCGTGCGGCGCCAGGTGCGCGCCCCAGTCGACCGCCTGCACGCCGGCGTAGAGCGCCTCGTCGTCGGGCGCGTCGAACTCGGCCAGCGGCAGCAGCACGCGGCTGGCCAGGCGCGACCACAGGCAGGCGCGGTAGGCGGTCTCCAGCGTGCCCTCGAAATGCACGCCGGCCAGAGCCTCGCGCACGCCGGCGGCGCCGAGCGCGGCCAGCTCGTCCTTGAGCAGGTATTCCAGCCCCTTCGGACAGGTGGCGAAGAAGGCCCTCATGCGATGGGGTCGAGGAACTGGCGGAACTGCGCGGCGATGGCCTCCACGCTGGCGCCCAGGCGGTGGTCGTCGTCCAGCAGCAGCAGCGGCAGCCGGCGCGCGCCGGCGAAGGCGTACAGCGCGGGGAGCGGGCACACCTCGTCGCGCCAGCCGTGCAGCAGCAGGGTCGGCACGCCGGCGGGCAGGTCGAGCGCGCGCCCGCAGCCTGGAATCGCCGGCGGCGTGGCGAGCAGGAACAGCCCGGCCACCTTGCGCTCCAGCGCGGCCAGCGCGGAGACGAAGGCGCCCATGCTGGAGCCCACCAGCACCGGCGGCTCCACGCAGGCGTCGATCGCCGCGACCAGCTTCTCCAGCCGCGGCCCCACGCTGCCGGCGTGGCCGAGCTGGTCCTCGCGGCGGTAGTCGGGGCGGATCGCGCGCCAGCCCAGTGCCTCGGCGTGCTCGGCCAGCACGCCGACCTTGGTCGCGTCCGGCCCCGAGTCGGAGCCGTGGGAAAGGATGATCTGGCCGCGCATGGGCACTCCGGGCGTGCTGCAGGACGCGCATGATAACCGGCCACCGTGCGAGACTGGCGCGAACATCCGGCCGGAGCCCGCATGCAGCCCCTCGTCCACGACCACCTCCTGCCCTACGCCGACCGCCTGCCGGAGCGCCCGGCCGCCGCGGTGGAGCTCGTGGTGATCCACTGCACCGAGCTGCCGGACCTGGCCACGGCGCGCGAGTACGGCGAGCGGGTGCTGTACGACGGCGGCGCCGGCAACAGCGGGCACTACTACATCGACCGCGACGGCACGGTCTGGCGCTACGTGCCCGGCACCCGCGTCGCCCACCACGTGCGCGGGCACAACGAGCGCTCCATCGGCATCGAGCTGGTCAACCGCGGGCGCTACCCGGACTGGTTCGATTCGCGCCGCCAGACCATGAGCGAGCCCTATCCCGCCGGACAGATCGCCGCGCTGCGCGGGCTGCTGGCGCGGCTGCGCGCGGAGTTCCCCAACCTGGCGATGGTCGCCGGCCACGAGGACCTGGACACCGCGCGGGTGCCGGCCAGCGACGATCCCTCGCTGGAAGTGCCGCGCAAGCTCGACCCCGGCCCGCTGTTCCCGTGGGAGGACGCGCTGGCCGGCAGCGGGCTGCGGCGGATCGGCGCGGGGCCGCTGCCGCTATAATCGGCGGCCTTTTCGGTCCCGGATCACGCCATGCGCGAAGCCCACGTCAGCGAGCTGGTCGACCTGCTGCAGCTGGAGCGGCTGGAAGACAACCTGTTCCGCGGCCAGAGCCGGGACATCGGCACGCGCTTCGTGTTCGGCGGCCAGGTGCTCGGCCAGGCGCTGTCGGCGGCGCAGCAGACGGTCGACCCGGTACGCGAGGCGCACTCGCTGCATGCCTACTTCCTGCGCGCCGGCGACATCGACGCGCCCATCGTCTACAGCGTGGAACGCACCCGCGACGGCGGCACCTTCTCCGCGCGGCGGGTGGTGGCGATCCAGCACGGCCAGCCCATCCTCAACGGCTCGATCTCCTTCCAGGTGCCCGAGAAAGGCTTCGAGCACCAGGCCGCGATGCCCGACGTGCCCTGGCCCGAGGACATCGAGCCGCTGCCGCCGGTGCCGCCCGAACGGCTGGCCAAGCTGCCGGAGAAGATCCAGCGCTGGCTCGGCGTGGACTCGCCGATCGAGTTCCGCGACGTGTGGCCGCAGGACAAGCTCAACCCGGTCAAGCGCCCGCCCTACCAGCACATCTGGTTCCGCCTGGCCGCGCCGGTGGAGGATTCCCCCGCGCTGCACCGGGCGCTGCTCGCCTACGCCTCGGACTTCAACCTGATCGGCACCGCCACGCTGCCGCACGGCATCTCCTACTACACGCACAACGTGCAGATGGCGAGCCTGGACCACGCGCTGTGGTTCCACCGCCCGTTCCGCGTGGACGAGTGGCTGCTGTACTCCTTCGACAGCCCCACCGCGCAGGGCGGCCGCGGCCTGGCGCGCGGGCAGATCTTCGACCGCGGCGGCCGCCTGGTGGCCTCCACCGCGCAGGAAGGGCTGATCCGCCTGCGCGGCGAGTGAGGGCTACAATCGCCCCATGCGCCAGCTCTACACCTCGCCCCGCCAGGAAAACATCGACCGCGTGATCGCGCTGATGGCCGAGCACGGCATCGAGACCACGGTGACCAACCGCTCCAACTGGAACCGGCCCGGCTACCGGCGCTTCAGCTACGCGCCGCGCGACGAGAACCGCGAAGCCTGGCCGCAGGTATGGATCGACCGCGCCGACGACTACACCCGCGCCCGCGAGCTGCTGCGCGGCCTGGGCATCGAGCCGGTGGTGCGCCACGGCGAGGAGCTGGCGCTGGCGCGCAACGCCCCGCCGGAGCTGCGCCGCCAGGCGGTGGCCACGCGGGTGCGGCGGATCGTGATGCTGGCCGTGGCGGCCGCGTTCCTGCTGCTGATGCTGCGCTACATGGGCGTGGTCTGACGCCGCCGCGCTAGCCGATCACCTCGTACACCCGCAGGATCCACGACACCTGGTAGACCAGGTTGGCCGCCACGAACACCGCGTGGAACGCCGCGTTGCGCGTGCGCATCGCCAGCAGGCACAGCGCCACGTAGACGCCGTTGCGCAGCAGGTACTCGCCGCCGAAGCCGAGCAGGTAGCCGCGCCCCTTGAGCAGGGTATCCACCACGTCCAGCGCATAGGCCAGCGCCAGCCCGCCGAAGAACCAGGCCCGCCGCGAGTAGAAGTAGTCGCGGTAGCCGGCGTACTCGTCCATCTGCTCGGGGAACAGCAGCGCGCACAGGAAGTAGTACAGCGTGATGTAGCCGACCACGAACAGGTAGCGCAGGAACGACCAGTCGGCCAGCTGCGCCAGCCGGAACTCCCACCACCACAGGTGCACCAGCGAGAGGAACAGCGACAGCGCCCAGCCCAGGTGCACCCAGTACACCGGCTTGCGGCCCGGGTGCTGGACGATCCGCGCCAGCCCGGCCAGCAGCCGCGCGATCGACAGGCTGAGGATGATCCCCATCACCACCCGGATGTGTCCGAACAGCTCCATGCGCCGCCTCCCCTTTCCCGCCCGCGACCATAGCACCGGCGGCGCTTGAAGCGGTCCGGCGCCGGCATAGAATCGGGCCATGCGCTCCGAACGTGTCCGCCTGTTCCAGACCCTGCCGCACGCCTGCGGCTACTACGCCGAGCGCACGGCGCAGAACCTGGTGATCGACCCGGCCGCGCCGCAGCTGGACCGCCTGTACGGCCCGGCGCTGGAGCGCGGCTTCCGCCGCGCCGGCGGGCACCTGTACCTGCCGCACTGCCCGCAGTGCCGCGCCTGCACGCCCTGCCGCATCGACGTCGAGCATTTCGCGCCCGACCGCAGCCAGCGCCGCTGCCTGCGCCGCAACGCGGACCTGGAGGTGCGCGAGTGCATCGCCGGCTACAACGCCGAGCGCCACGCGCTGTACGAGCGCTACCTGCGCACCCGCCACCCCGGCGGCGGCATGGACGAGGCCGACGCCAGCGACTTCCGCCGCTTCCTCACCGCGCCGTGGAGCCCCACGATCTTCCTGGAGTTCCGCCGCGGCGCGCGCCTGCTCGGCGTGGCGGTCACCGACGTCTGCCTCACCGGCCTCTCGGCCGTCTACACCTTCTACGACCCGGACGAGACGGCGCGCAGCCTGGGCACCTTCGCCATCCTGCAGCAGGTGGCGCTGGCGCGCCGCCGCGCGATTCCCTGGCTGTACCTCGGCTTCTGGATCGAGGGGCACCCGAAGATGGACTACAAGCGGCGCTTCCGGCCGTTGCAAATCCGTACTACCGATAGCTGGAAAACAATGTCTGACATTACAGACTAATCTTGTAGGTTTTTTCGCACACCATCACGATAAAACCCTGCAAGAAAAGGACACCGCCTATATTTCGGCTCAATTAGTTGCGCTTCCGCAAGAAATTATGCTTGCAGGGAAGCGTGCAAATATTAGATTTGCCCATTTGCAGGGGGATCAACAGCGAAACAGGGAGTTTCTTATGAGGCATTCGGCAAGCATCGTCCTGGGCCAGTGGATACGGCAGTGCCGACTGGGATATTGCAGAACCCATGGGGGAATATTACGACGCTGGCGGCGGATGCGGTTGGTAACTTTCTAGAGAGGAAACCGCATGAATTCAAAGCATACCATACCGAGATCCAGGACCATCTGGGCTGCCGCATCCGGACTATTTGGCATCATAGTGATGATCGTTTCTCCATCACTTGCACATGGATTATTGATGAGTGGAATGCTGCTTTTTGCATGGGACTTGGCCTTTGTGTCAAACCCCTCAGCGCGGAAGCCGCTCAATCACATATATAAAGATTTCCGAAGCGGCCATCATGCACGCGGGTATACGGCTCAGCTGGTCGGTTTGGCCTCGATAGTTCTCATGCTGGCATCATTTTTTGTAGATCGCTGACCTAAGACAGCCGCGGCAGAAACTGCCGCGGCTTTTCTTGTCAGGCTCAAACAGCGAATGGCATCAATCTATTGTCAACCCGCATTGCGCGGATACGGAAACAGCTTCACCAGCGGCACCGAGATGCCGTCGTCGCCCACCACGCGGCAGTGCGTGCGGTCGAGCTGGCGCGGGTCGTCCAGGCCGCAGCTGTGCGCGATGATGCCCACCTCGTGCATCACGTTGCGCGCGTAGTTGGCCACCCGCTCGCTCTTGTCGGCCACCACCAGGCCGCGCTGCAGGCGCGGGTTCTGCGTGGTGATGCCGGTGGGGCAGGTGTTGCGGTTGCACTGCAGCGACTGGATGCAGCCCAGCGCCAGCATGAAGCCGCGCGCGGAGTTGACGAAGTCCGCGCCCATCGACAGCGCCCAGGCCACGTCGTAGGCGGTGATGCGCTTGCCCGAGCAGATCACCTTGACGCGCTCGCGCAGGCCGCGCTCGATCAGCACGTTCACCAGCGCCGGCAGCGCCTCGTGCAGCGGCAGGCCCACGCCCTCCATCAGCGTCTGCGGCGCGGCGCCGGTGCCGCCCTCGGAACCGTCCACGATGATGAAGTCGGGCGCGCTCTCGATGCCGCGCTGGTGCACCAGGTCGCACAGTTCCCCGATCCACTCCATGCCGCCGAACACCGCCTTGAAGCCGGTCGGCTTGCCGGTGAGGTCGCGGATGTGCGCGATCGCGTCGAGCAGCTCGCGCACGTTGCCGATGTCGAGGTGGCGGTTGGGGCTCTGCGAGTCCTCGCCCGCCGGGATGCCGCGGATCGCCGCGATCTCCGGCGTCACCTTGGCCGCCGGCAGCAGGCCGCCCATGCCGGGCTTGGCGCCCTGGCCGAGCTTGATGCTGACCATCTTCACCTGCGGGTGCGCGCAGATCGCCAGCAGCTTCCGGTCGTCGAGCCTGCCGTCGGGCGTGCGCACGCCGTACTTGGCGGTGCCGATCTCGAACACGATGTCGCAGCCGCCTTCCAGGTGGTACGGCGCCAGGCCGCCCTCGCCGGTATCCAGCCAGATGCCGGCCTTGGCCGCGCCGATCGACAGCGCGCGCACCGCCGGCGCCGACAGCGCGCCGAAGCTCATCGCCGAGATGTTGAAGAACGCCGCGTGGTCGTAGGGCTCGCGCGCGTAGGGGCCGATCCGCACCGGCCTGGGGTCGACGTGGTGGTCGCCCAGCGCCGGGAACGGCGCGTTGACGAAGAACGGCACGCCCTCGGCGCGCAGGTCGCGGGTGGAGCCGAAGGCGTTGGTGTTCTCCGCGTTCTTCGCCGCGCGGTACACCCACACGCGCTGCGCGCGGTTGAACGGCAGCTCCTCGCGGTCGCTGGAGTACAGGTACTGCCGGAAGAACTCGCCCAGGTGCAGGAACCAGTAGCGGAAGTGGCCGATCACCGGGAAGTTGCGCAGCACCGAGTTGCCGGTCTGGTTGCGGTCCACGAACCAGGTGACCAGCAGCACCAGCATGCCGATCGCCAGCAGCAGCAGGAACAGCAGCGCGAGGGTTTCCACCAACACGACCAGCCAGTGCGCGAAGCCCATTGCGTCCTCCGTCTCGCTCGTTCTTCTCCCTCTCCCCCGCGGGGAGAGGGTCGGGGTGAGGGCCGATCTTGCCCTTCGTTACCCTATTCGAAATGCTGGGCGCAGGCTTGTCGCAAGCCCCGCCCCTCACCCTGGCCCCCTCCCCGGAGGGGAGAGGGAACGGCGTCAGAGCTCGATCTTCAGCTTGCCGGCCGCGCGGATCGCCTTGGCCTTGGCCGCTTCGACGTCCGCGTCGCGCGCCAGCGTCACCGCCATGCGGCGGCGGCCCTTCACTTCCGGCTTGCCGAAGATGCGCAGCTGCGTGTCGGGCTCGGCCAGTGCCTCGGCCACGCCATGGTAGCGCGGCGCACGGCCCTGCCCCTCCACCAGCACCGCGCAGGAGGCCGACGGTCCGAGCTGGCGGATCGCCGGGATCGGCAGGCCGAGGATCGCGCGCGCGTGCAGCGCGAACTCCGACAGGTCCTGCGAGATCAGCGTGACCAGTCCGGTGTCGTGCGGGCGCGGGCTCACCTCGGAGAAGATCACCGCATCGCCCTTGACGAAGAACTCCACGCCGAACACGCCCCAGCCGCCCAGCGCGGCGGTGATCGCCGCCGCCTGCCGCTGCGCCTCGGCCAGCGCCCTGTCGCTCATCGGCTGCGGCTGCCAGGACTCGCGGTAGTCGCCGTCCTCCTGGCGGTGGCCGATCGGCGCGCAGAAGCGGGTGCCGTCCCGGTGGCGCACGGTGAGCAGGGTGATCTCGTAGTCGAAGTCGACGAAGCCCTCGACGATCACCCGCCCCTGCCCCGCGCGGCCGCCGGACTGCGCGTAGTCCCACGCCGCCTGCACGCCAGCGGCGTCGCGCACCACGCTCTGGCCCTTGCCGGAGGAACTCATCACCGGCTTGACCACGAACGGGAAGCCCAGCGCCGCGGCGGCCTCGCGGTATTCGTCCGCGCTGCCGCAGAAGCGGTACGGCGAGGTGGGCAGGCCCAGCTCCTCGGCGGCGAGGCGGCGGATGCCCTCGCGGTCCATGGTGAGCCAGGCGGCGCGCGCGGTGGGGATCACCCGCAGCCCTTGCTTCTCCAGCTCGACCAGGGTGGGCGTGTGGATCGCCTCGACCTCCGGCACCACCAGGTCGGGCCGCTCGGCCTCGATCAGCCGGCGCAGCGCGGCGCCGTCGAGCATGTCGATCACGTGGCTGCGGTGCGCCACCTGCATCGCCGGCGCGTCGGCGTAGCGGTCCGCCGCCACCACCTCCACCGCCAGGCGCTGCAGCTCGATCGCCACCTCCTTGCCCAGCTCGCCGGAACCCAGCAGCAGCACGCGCAACGCATGGTCGGATCGGGGCGTGCCGAACGGCTTCATCGGGTTCTCCTGGGTGGGCAAACCGTCATTGTAGGACCGCGGAGCCATGCACCGGCCGGCCATTGACATAGATATCATTTTGATATCTCATTCTTCCGCCACTAGGGGAGAAAGCCATGAACGAACGCCAAGGTTTTTCGATCGCCGGGATTCCCTTCATCGGCGTCTGTCTGCTGCTGGCGGCGGCCGGCACGGCGCTGTTCGTGCACGCGATGGCCGCGCCGCCGGCCGGCGCGCCCGCGATCGGCGGCATCGCGCTGTGGGCGCTCACGATGTTCCTGCTCAAGGGCTTCTTCCAGGTCGCCCCGAACGAGGGCCAGGTGATGCAGCTGTTCGGCCGCTACGCCGGCACCGTGCGCGAGGAGGGGCTGCGCTGGACCAACCCGTTCTACAGCAAGCGGCGCATCTCGCTGCGCGTGCGCAACTTCGAGAGCGGCAAGCTCAAGGTCAACGACAGCGACGGCAACCCGATCGAGATCGGCGCGGTGATCGTGTGGCAGGTGCTGGACACCGCCGAGGCGGTGTTCCAGGTGGACGACTACGAGAACTTCGTGCACATCCAGAGCGAGTCGGCGCTGCGGCAGATGGCGCAGAGCTATCCCTACGACGCCCACGACGACGGCAAGCCCTCGCTGCGCAGCCACGGCGAGACGATCAACAACCACCTGCGCGACGAGATCCAGGCGCGGCTGGAGAAGGCCGGCGTGCAGGTGATCGAGGCGCGCATCAGCCACCTCGCCTACGCGCAGGAGATCGCCCAGGCGATGCTGCAGCGCCAGCAGGCCGGCGCGATCATCGCCGCGCGCACGCGCATCGTCGAGGGCGCGGTGAGCATGGTGGAGATGGCGCTGGACCAGCTCAGCCGGCGCGGCGTGGTGGAGCTGGACGAGGAGCGCAAGGCGGCGATGGTGAGCAACCTGCTGGTCGTGCTGTGCGGCGACCGCAGCACCCAGCCGGTGGTCAACGCCGGCACGCTGTACGGCTGAGGCCGCCGCCGTGCGCGCCGCCGGCCACGTCGACCCGGCCGCCGCCATCGTGGCGGCCGCATGCCGTCGTCCCGGCCGGGCCTAGCGCATGGCGGAAAAGAAGGCCTACCCGCTGCGCATCAGCGCCGCCGTGCTGGAAGCCATGCAGCGCTGGTCGGAGGACGAGCTGCGCAGCCTCAACGCGCAGATCGAGTACGTGCTGCGCGACGCGCTGCGCAAGGCCGGCCGGCTCAAGCCGGGCAAGCCCAGCCCGGTGGAGGACGACGGGGACTGATCCGCTCAGCGCGCGGCCAGCGCGCCGGCCTGCACCTGCTGCGCCAGGTTGATCCAGCGCACGTCGCCGCCCTCGCGGCCGAGCAGCACCAGCCACGGACCTTCCCGCACCATCCGCTCGGCGCCGGCCACGCCCTGCGCGGCGCCCAGCCGCCGCAGCGGCCGGCCGTCGGCGGCGTCGTAGACCGCCACCTCGCCGGCGTCGCGCTCGAGCACCACCAGCCAGTCATGGCCGGCGTCGCGCCAGTGGATCAGGGGATTTTCCGCGGAAGCCGCATCGCCGGACGCGCCGCCCTGCCCCATGGACACCACGATGCCGATTCCGGCCAACGCGACCAGCACGCCCGCCGCGTGCACCCAGCGGAAAGGTTTGGTCGTGTCGCGCATGCCAGCCATGCCGCGATGATCCTCCGCGGCCGTGACACGGCGATGACGCGCGTCAAGCGGGCGCGCGGGCGCGCAGCGAAAGGCCCAGCGCGATCCAGCCGGCGACGAAGGCGAGGCCGCCCAGCGGCGTGACCGCTCCGCACCAGCGCGGCGCGCCCAGCGCCAGCGCGTACAGGCTGCCGCCGAACAGCACGATGCCGAGCCCGAACCCCAGCAGCGCGCAGCGGCGCGCGCGTCCGGCCGGCGCGAACGACGCGATCGCCAGCGCCAGCGCGTGCCAGAAGTGGTAGGCCGTCGCGGTGCGCCACAGCTCGCGGCCGCGCGCGTCCAGCACGCCCTCCAGCGCGTGCGCGCCGAACGCGCCGAGCAGCACCGCGCTGGCGCCGGCCAGGCCGACCAGGGCGCCGATGGAGGCATTTTGTCGCATGGCGGGCCGCTCCTCGGGACGGCGGAGCCGGACGGCTCGCCGCATGTCGTATGCTGGCGGGATGATCCGCACCGATTCTCGCACGAAGCCGCGCCGCCCGGCCCGCCTGCTGGCGCTGCTCGCGCTGCTCGCCGCGCTGCTGCCGCTGGCCGCCTGCCAGCGCGGCGAGGCCGTCCCGTGGCGGCTGACCGACGTCGGCGGGCACATGCCCGACCTCGACTTCAACCTGGTCGACGACCACGGCAGGGCGGTCACCGGCCGGGACTACCGCGGCAAGGTGGTGCTGCTGTACTTCGGCTACACGCACTGCCCGGACGTGTGCCCGCTCACCCTGGCGCAGCTGCACGTGGTGATGCAGCGGCTGGGGCCGCTCGCCGACGGCGCGCGCATCCTGTTCGTCAGCGTCGACCCGGCGCGCGACACGCCGGAGGTGATGCACGCCTACGTGAACGCCTTCGACCCGCGCGCGGTGGGCCTGTCCGGCACGCCGCGCGCCATCGAGGCGCTGAGCAAGCGCTACCGCTCCGCCTTCACGCGCGAGCCGGACCGCGGCGACGGCCAGTACGAGGTCAGCCACAGCTCGGCCATCTACATCTTCGACCGCGACGGCAAGGCGCGCCTGCTGGCCACGCCGGCCAACCCGCAGGACGACCTCGTCCACGACCTGCACCTGCTGCTCAGCCTGGGAGACGCCCCATGAACCCGCGCTCCGTCCTCCGTTCCCTGCCCGTCCTGCTGGCCGGCGTGCTCGCCGCCGCCGGCGCCCGCGCCTCCGAGGCGGCGCACGTGCGCGCCGGCCAGGCGTGGATCCGCGTGCTGCCCGGCGACCTGCCGGCCGGCGGCTACGTCGTGCTTAGCAACGACGGCGACCAGCCGGCCACCCTGCGCGGCGCGACCAGCCCGCGCTACGGCTCGGTGATGCTGCACCGGAGCAGCGGCGAGGGCGGCATGAGCCGCATGGCGATGGTCGACAGCCTGGTGGTGCCCGCGCACGGCAAGGTCGAGCTGGCGCCCGGCGGCTACCACCTGATGCTGATGCACGCGGTCGCGCCGGTGAAGCCGGGCGAGCGCGTGCCGCTCAGCCTGCGCTTCGCCGACGGCAGCACGCTCGCGGTCGACTTCGCCGCGCGCCCGGCCAACGCCACCGGCGCGGACGAGGCCATGCCGATGGAGCACGGCGGGCACGACCGCTGAGCGGCCGCGTGGCGCCGCCTCAGCCCGCCTGCGCCACGCGCGCGGGATGCCGCGGCGCGCGGCGCAGGCGGCCGTTGCGCGACAGCCGCAGCCAGTTGCGCAGCGCCAGCAGCGCGCCGGCCGACTCGATCATCGCCGCCGGCACCCAGATGATCACGCCGCCGATCAGCTGGCCGGTCAGCACGTTGAAGGTGAACGCGCGGCCGCAGATCTCGAAGATCGGGTAGAGGTCGGTCTTGGAAAAGGTGACGATGGCGCCGGCCAGGATCTGCGGCGTCATGGTGATGCCCGGCGACAGCACGCGCAGGCCCACCGTCATCCGCCCCGGCGGGCGCGGGCGGTGGTCCAGCACCAGCCACCAGTAGGCGAAGCCGCTGGCCAGCATCGACCAGTTCATGAAGCGGTAGACGCGCCAGTCCAGCATCGCCAGCGTCTGCAGCGACGGCACCAGCCAGACCAGGATGAAGGCGACGAACAGCAGCGTCGCCACGGTCGGGTTGAGCAGCACGCCGGCCGCGGCGCGCCAGGGCCACGAGCGCTGCAGCGGCCGCAGCAGCCGCACCCGCCAGGCGAGCGGCAGGCCGGCGCGCAGCACCGTGCCCGGGTACGAGGCGACGATCAGCAGCGGCGCCAGGTGGTGCAGCAGCAGCTGCTGGATGCGGTGCACGAAGAACTCGTGCTCGGCGTAGAAATCCAGGTAGGTGTGCAGGCTGAGGTAGATCACCGCCATGCCGGTCCAGAACGCCAGCCGGCGGCCGCCGCCCACCGCAAGGCGCCGGCAGCCGCGCCAGTACAGCGCGCAGACGGCCAGGAAGAGCCCGAGGAAGACCCACGAGAACTCCCACGGCACGACCCACTTCAGCAACGACGCCATCATCCTCACGCTCCGCGCGGGCCGGCGCCCGCAGCCGGCCAGCATAGCGGCAGGCGGCGCGGCGCAGGCCGCATGCGGCAGATTGCCGCCGGCACGGCTATGCCGGCCGCCGCCGGCTGCGCCGCGTGCGCCGCCAGCCGAAGACCAGCCCGACCAGGGTCACCAGCGCCGGCATCAGCACGATGTTGATCACCTTCAGGCGCAGGCCGAGCGCGTCGATCTCCGCGTTGAGCTGGTGCTGCACGTCGCGCAGCTCGTTGTTGATCGCCAGCCGCCGCTGCTGGAACTGCTCGATCTCGTCGCGCTGCGCCGCGCTGCTGGCGCTGCTGTGCCCGGCCTTGCCCTGCTGCAGCTCGTCCAGCCGCCGGCGCGTCTCGGCCAGCTCGCGCTCCAGCTCCAGCTTCTTCTGCAGGAACTTGCGGTCTGCCGCCGCCTGCAGCGCCTGCACGCGGGTGAACGGGCGCAGCGAGGCGGAGCGGCTGCGGATCGACAGCAGCGCGGAGGACCCGCTCAGGTTGTCGACCAGGTTGGTGAGGAAGTCGCCGTTGTTGGCGAACGCGCTCAGCGTCTGCTGGCCGAGGAAGCTCTGCGCCTCCACCCACAGGCGGTCGCTGAGCAGGTCGGTGTCGGCGACCAGCACCACCTCGGCGTTCGGCGCCGAGCGCGCCAGGTGCCCCGGCAGCGCGGCGCGCTCGGGGAAGGCGCTGTCGAACTGGCCGCGCAGGCGCGCGGCGAGGACGTGGTGGGTGTCGTCGGCGCGGTAGCCCTGCAGCAGCGTGCCGGGGTCGCTGGCCGTCTCCAGCACCCGCTGCACCGGCACCCGCTCGGCCTCGCTGCTGCTCTGCAGGAGCGGCAGCAGCCGGCTGCGTGCGTCCGGGCGCAGGTCGAAGCTGCCGGCGGTGGAGACGTTGATGCGCTGCAGGCTGGCGGTGACCGCGTCGTTGCGGTTGAGCTCCTGCGGCCCCAGGCCGAGCATCGCCGGATGGGTGAGGTTGTTGCCGCCCAGCTCGATCTGCAGCGCGCGCGAGCGGTCCAGCACCACCATCGCCGGGTCGTAGGCCACGCCCCAGGCGGCGAACAGGCGCGGCAGGTCCGAGTCGTGGTCGTCGGTCACCCCGTTGCCGTCCACGTAGGGCGCGTTGTCCAGCTCGGCGTCGGGATCGACGAACACGGCCAGCCGGCCGCCGCGCAGCACGAACTGGTCGATCGCGTAGAGCGCGTCGGCGGGGAGCCGCTTGGGATGGACCAGCAGCAGCACCTGCACGTCGTCGCCGACGCGCTTGAGGCCGGCCGGATCGATCGGCCGCAGCTCGAACTGCTGCGCCAGCTGCTCCAGCGCCGTCCACGGCGGCTCGCCGATCGCCGCGTTGCCCTGCACCGGCAGCGAGCTGATGACGCCCACGCGCGGCTTGCTGGACTGGTCCAGCTCGTACAGCAGCTTGGCGAGGTCGTACTCGAGGAAGGTCTCGCGCGACGGATCGAAGAACGGGATCGACAGCGTGCGCTCCACGCCGCGCCCGGGCGCGCGCGCCTCCTCGCCGTCGCGCCCCTGCGCCGGCAGCGTGGCGCCGATCAGGCCGAAGAACGCCCGCTCGCCGTTGCTGCCGCCGTTGGTCGGCGCCAGGCCGCCGCCCTCGGCGCTGGCCTCGTCGTCGGAATACGGCACCGGGTCGACCAGCTGCAGGTGGATCTTCCCGCGCGAGCGCGCCACCATCTCCAGCAGCATCTCGCGCACGCGCTGCTCGTAGCTGCGCAGCTGCGGCAGGTCGCGGGTGGCGTGCTCGGAGAAGTACAGCGTCAGCCGCAGCGGGTGGCGCAGCCCGTCGACGATCTGCAGCGTGCCGGGGGTGAGCGTGTAGAGCTGGTCGGCGGTGAGGTCCACCCGCCCGATGCGCAGCCAGCGGCTGCTGGCCACGGTGAGCGTGACGTAGGCCAGCGCCAGCAGGACCAGCGCGAGCGACAGGGCGGAGCGGCGGCGCAGGTTCGGGCGGAGCATCTCAGCGGGTCCGCTTCAGTTCGAGGATCAGCACCCCGCCCGCCAGCCAGGCCAGGATGGTGAGCAGGAAGTAGATCAGGTCGCGCAGGTCGAGCACGCCGCGCGAGATCGCCTCGAAGTGGCGCAGCATCGACAGGTGCGCGACGCCGTTGACCAGCCGGCGCGGCAGCGTGCCCTGGAAGAAGTCCAGCACCTGCGGCTGGCCGGCCAGGATCAGCAGCACGCACACCAGCGCGGTGAGGATGAAGGCCACCACCTGGCTGCGCGTGAGGGTGGACAGGCAGGCGCCGATCGCGGCGAAGGCGCCGGCCATCAGCCAGCTGCCCAGGTAGCCGGCCAGGATCACGCCGTTGTCGGGCGAGCCCAGGTAGTTCACGGTGATCCACAGCGGGAAGGTCAGCGCCAGCGCCAGCCCGAGGAACAGCCAGGCGGCGAGGAACTTGCCCAGCATGGCCTGGCGCAGCGTCACCGGCAGCGTCAGCAGCAGCTCCTGCGTGCCGTCGCGCGCCTCCTCCGGCCACATGCGCATGCTCACCGCCGGCACCAGGATCAGGTACAGCCACGGGTGCACCGCGAAGAACGGCTGCAGGTCGGCCAGTCCGCGCTCGTAGAAGTCGCCGGCGTAGAACGTGAGCAGTCCGGCCAGCACCAGGAAGATCACCAGGAACACCCAGGCCAGCGAGGTCACGAAATAGCTGCGCAGCTCGCGCCGCATGATCGCCAGGGTCGGGCTCATGCGCGCCCCTCCGCGCCGTCGCCCAGGGTGATCTGGCGGAACACCTCGTCCAGCCGGCCGCGCTCGAGCTGGATCTCCGACACCTCCAGCCCCTGCTGGCGCAGCAGGTTCTCCACCGGCTCCAGGATGCGCTCGCCCGGCCTGGGGAACACCGTGACGCGGCCGTCCAGCGGGTCCACCTCGATCGCCGTCACCTGCGGCAGGCGCCCCAGCATCTCCTGCGAGAGCCCGCTGCCGGGCGCGCTGAAGGACACTGCGCCGTGGTAGCGCGAGCGCGCCTCCAGCTCGGCCGGCGTGGCGTCGGCCAGCAGCCGGCCGCGGGCGATGATCACCACCCGGTTGCACAGCGCGTGCACCTCCTCCAGCAGGTGGGTGGAGATCAGGATGGTGCGCTCGCGCGCCATCGCGTCGATCAGCTGGCGCACCGCGTGCTTCTGGTTGGGGTCCAGGCCGTCGGTGGGCTCGTCCAGCATCAGCACCGGCGGATCGTGCAGGATCGCCTGCGCCAGGCCCACGCGGCGGCGCAGGCCCTTGGACAGGGTGTCGATGCACTGCTCCAGCACGTCCTCCAGCTGCAGCCGCGAGACCACCTGGTCGAAGCGCTGGCGGCCCACCTCCGGCGCCAGCCCGCGCATGCGGCCGATGAACACCAGGAACTCGCGCACCGTCATCTCGCCGTAGCTGGGCGCGCCCTCCGGCAGGTAGCCCAGCGCGCGCCGCGCCGCCAGCGGCTCGCGCACCACGTCGTGCCCGCACACCCGCGCCGTGCCCGAGGTCGGCGCGAGGAAGCCGGCGATCAGGCGCATCGCGGTGGTCTTGCCCGCGCCGTTGGGGCCCAGCAGGCCCAGCACCTGGCCCGGCTCGGCGCGGATGGTCAGCCCGTCCACGGCGGTCAGGCTGCCGTAGCGGCGGGTCAGCTGGTCGGTCTCGATCATGGCTCGGGGCGGCGAGGGCTCATGCGGACAAGGACAGTAGCCGCAATCGCCCGTGCGGTGAAGCGCGGCGGCGTCCGCATCCGCGCATCCCGCCGCGCGGACAAGAAAAAACCCCGCCCGCGGCGCGGGCAGGGTCCGGTTCGTGCCGCGGAGGGCTTCCGCTCAGTGCGCGCTGCTGGCCTCGGCCGGCGCGGCGACGGAGCCGGCCGGGGCCGGCGCCGAGGAGGACGAGGCCGGCGCCGCCTCGAGCGACGGCTGCGGGATGTTCGCCTCCTGCTCCGGCGTCTGCTCCGGCACGTTGCCGGTGAGCGGCAGGTAGACCTCGAACTTGGAGAAGGTGTTGACGTTGTCGCCTTCCGCCACCTGGATGTCGTACAGGCGCTGGGTGACCTCGTCGTACTTGTAGCCGTGGGTCTGCGCGTAGGCCTTGAGCATGTCGCGGGTCTGCGGCACGCCGGCGGCGGTGCCGCTCCACGGGGCCTCCAGCGCGGGGCCGCCGAAGACCAGCGCGGCGCGCACGTTGGCGTCCACCACCAGGCGGCCGAAGCGGTCCAGGCTGCCCGGGGCGGCCGTCTCGGCGCTCTTGGCGGCGTCGGCGCTGGAGCTGGCCTCGGCCGGGGCGGCGTCCTCCAGCTTGGGCGGCTGCGGCGCGGTCAGCTCGTGGCTCTGGCCGGCCACGGTCAGGCTGGTGGCGTCGATCGGCAGCGCCACGTCGAAGGTGTAGTTCTGGTCGCCGTAGTTGGTGGTGAAGATGATGCGCGGGCCGGTCACGTTCACGCCCAGCTTCTTGGCCGCCTCCTGCAGCTGCTTGACCGCGGTGGCGGTGGCGTCGTCCAGCGCGGCCAGGCCGTCCTTGCGGGCGATCTGGGTGGACACCAGCAGCGCCGGGGTCGGCTGGGTCTGGCGGATGTACGGGATCAGCTTGCCGTAGTCGATGTTCGGCACCGTCGCCAGCACGTTCTGCAGGTTGTTCAGGCTGAACTGGATGAAGGCATCCGGGTTGCCGTGGATGTACAGGTTGGAGTAGCGGTTGATCAGGTTGAAGCCGTAGGCCACGTCGTACGACCAGGTGACCTTGGTCAGCTGGCCGCGGCTGCCCTGGCGCTCCAGGTCGAAGGTGAAGTGCTTGTCCTGGCCGCGCCAGTCGTTGTCCAGGTTCCAGACGATCTTGGCGGTCTTGGCGGTGCTGTCGATCTTGTCGAAGCTGGGCTCCGCGCTGGCGATGGTCAGCTTGCCGCTGCCGGCCTTGGCGTCGCTGTCGCTGCTGGTCCAGCTGATCTCGGCGCCGGGGCCGTAGGTCTTGCCGGACGGGGTGAACTGGGTCTTCGGGTCGTAGCTGCGCAGGACGGTGTAGTCCTGGAAGCGCTGGAAGTTGTTGAGCACGTCATAGACCTGACGCATGTCCTTGCCGATGACCAGCGACCGTTCCACATGGCCGCTGCCGGGCATGACGAAACCCACCACGACGCCGACCACGGCGACGATGATCAGGGCCACAATGAATTCAAGAACACGCATCATTACCAGGGTTCTCCAGAGCGTTCGCAACGCAGCGCTTGAGGGTTCGCCGTCGCCTCATGGGCCGCGGGCGGAAAGCCCCCGGAGGATCGCGCCATGTGGGTCGGCCAAGACCGAAGCCCCGGATGGTACTTGCTCGCGGGCTGGAACGCTATCCGCTGCGCAACAGGGCCCCGGGGCGCCCGCCGGGGCCGTCCGGGCGGCCAAAAGACCCTTCCCCGCTCAGACGATGCCCAGCTCCAGCGCCTTCAGCACGGCGCGGGTGCGGTCGCGCACGCCCAGCTTGGAGAGGATGTTGGAGACGTGGTTCTTCACCGTGCCCTCGGCCACCTTCAGCGAGTTGGCGATCTCCTTGTTGGAGTAGCCGCCGGACAGCAGGCGCAGGATCTCGGTCTCGCGCTCGGTCAGCGGGTCGGGCTGCTCCAGGCTGGTGAACTGGTTCTGCATCCGCCCCACCCCGGCCAGCAGGCGCTGGGTGACCATCGGCGCCACCAGCGAGCCGCCGGCGGCGACGGTGCGCACCGCCTCCACCAGTTGCTCCAGCGAGACGTCCTTGAGCAGGTAGCCGCGCGCGCCGGCCTTCAGGCCCTGCAGCACCAGCTGGTCGTCGTCGAAGGTGGTCAGGATGATGGTCGGCGGCAGCTCGTTGCGCGCGGACAGCGCCTGCAGCACCTCCAGCCCGCTCATGTTGGGCATGCGCAGGTCCAGCAGCACCACGTCCGGCCTGATGCGCGGGATGTCGGCCACCGCCTGCGCGCCGTCGGCGCACTCGGCCACCACCTGGATGTCCTCGGCCAGGCCGAGCAGCGAGCGGATGCCCTGGCGCACCAGGTTCTGGTCGTCGACGAGACAGACGGAGATCATCGCGGTTCCTCGATACGGTATTGGCACGAAGGCGTCCGGGCGGCCCGCGCGGGCACGGGCGCCGCCCATTCTGGCACGCCCGCCGGGCGCGGCGACAGGAACGCCGCGGCGGGGCTCATGACAGGCTCAGCGCGGGCGGCTCGGCGCGCGAGGGCGCGTGCGCCAGCGCCGGCGTCTCGCCCAGCGGCAGCCGCACGGCGAGCGCGAAGCCCTGCGCGGCGCCGCGGTCGACCGCCACGCTGCCGCCGAACTCCTGCAGGCGCTCGCGCATGCCCGACAGCCCGTTGCCCGGCTGGAAGTGCGGCGCGCCGCGGCCGTCGTCGCGCGCCTGCAGGCACAGCACGCCCGGCTCGTCGTGGGAGAAGGCCAGCCACAGGTTGCGCGCGCCGGCATGGCGCGCGGTGTTGGTGATGATCTCCTGCGCGCAGCGCAGCAGCACCTGGGCGCGGCGCGGGTCCTCCACGCTGAAGCGCGGCGGCGTCTCCACGTGCACGGCCAGGCTGGGCACGCCCTCGATCAGGCTGCGCAGCGCCTGGGTCAGGTCGATGGCGTCGTCCTGGCGCAGCTCGCTGACCGCCTCGCGCACGTCCGACAGGAGGTGCCGCGCGGTGTCCTGCGCCTTGCGCACGTGCTCGGCGGCGGCCTCGTTGGTGAGGTGGCTGGCCACCTCCAGGTTGAGGCTGAGCGCGGTCAGGTGGTGGCCGACCAGGTCGTGCAGCTCGCGCGCGATGCGCATGCGCTCGGCGATGCGGGTGGACTCGGCCAGCAGCGCACGGGTGGCGCGCAGCTCCGAGTTGAGCCGGCGCTGCGCCTCGCGCTGCTCGGCCTGCTGGCTGGCCACCAGCGAGGCGACGAAGGCGATCGCGGCGAAGCCGATGTAGATGCTGGTCTGCATCAGCGCCAGCAGCATGCTGTAGTTGTACTCCGGGAAGCTGGCGAAGATCGGCGCCAGCGCCAGGTTGGACAGCACCAGCCACAGCACCGCCGGCCACAGCGGCACCAGCCAGGGCAGCACCACCGCGGACACCACGATCAGGATCGCCGACAGGCCGCTGTGGCTGTACCAGCCCACCGCCAGCGAGCACACCGTCATCGCCACCAGGCCGGCCAGCTTGGTGCCCAGGTAGCGGCGCGAGCCCAGGTTGTTGGTCAGCGCCAGGTAGAGCACGCCGAACAGCAGGTAGAACAGCGTCCACAGCAGCAGCGCGAAGTTGGGGCGCTGCAGCTGGTCCAGCCGCTCGGCGGCCCAGTTGGTGATCAGCGGCGTGCCCGAGCACAGGTAGGCGAAGAAGCCGGTCATGCGCAGCAGGCGCGTGTGGTTGGAGATCGTGCCGGACGTCATGCCCGCATCATAGGCGAGCCGGCCGTCCCCGCAATGCGCGGGAAGTCATCCGTCCCCCCGTGCCGGAAGGCATGCCTCCCCGCGGATTTACAAAGGCTTTACAACCGCATGCGCGGGATGTGCGGCTTCCGGCCGCATGCCATAATGCGCCGCGTCGGGCCGTCCGTCGGTCCTGGTCCCGAACCCACCATTGCGGAGCAACGAATGGCCCTAGCCATCCGCGACGTGCGCGAGCACGATCTGGATGCCGTCCTGGCGCTCAACAACACCGCCGGCCGTTCCATCCTCGCCCTGGACGCCGCGCAGCTGCGCTATTTCTACGAGCACGCCGACTATTTCCGCGTGGCCGAGATCGACGGGCACATCGCCGGCTTCCTGGTCGCCCTGCGCGACGGCGCCGACTACGGCAGCGCCAACTACCGCTGGTTCAGCGCGCACTACCCTGCGTTCGTGTACATCGACCGCATCGTGATCGCCAACGCCTACCGCCGCCACGGCCTCGGCCGCGTGTTCTACTGCGACGTCACCAGCTTCGCCGAGGTGCGCGTGCCGCTGCTCACCTGCGAGGTGTTCCTGGAGCCGCGCGACGACGTGGTGGTGCTGTTCCACGGCACCTACGGCTTCCAGGAGGTCGGCCAGCAGCGCATGGCCGCGGACGGCCCGCAGGTCAGCCTGCTGGCCAAGGACCTGCCCAGCTACGCCTACGTGCGCGAGACCTACCTGGAGCGCGGCGGCCTGCCCGCCGAGCCGTGGCTGGCCGAGCGCGAGCGCCCCCGGTCACCCGATACCCACCCGCGCCGCCTCGCCGGAGAGCGGCGCCCGTGAACGCGAAGATGGAAGCCAACGACGTCTGCGACCTGCGCTTCGGCCAGGTCGGCATCGCCAGCGTGCGCGTGCGCCGCGCCGACGCCGCCGCGCTGTGCGAGGAACTGGAGCGCCGCGTGCGCGCGGCGCCGCAGCTGTTCTCCCGCGCCGCGGTGGTGCTGGACCTGTCGCATTTCCTCGACCTGCCCGACGACGGCACGGTCGACGCCCTGCTGGAGGCGGTGCGCAGCGCCGGCATGCTGCCGGTGGGCCTGGCCTACGGCACCAGCGCCACCGAGGCGCTGGCCAGGCGCATGGGCCTGCCGCTGATCGCCAAGTTCCGCGCCGCCTACGAGCCGGCCGACGGCGGCAGCATCGCCCCGCCCGCACCCGCACCCGCGCCGGCGCCCGCCCCGCGCGCGGCCACGCGCGAGCCCGCACCGGCGCCGGCCCCCGCGCCGCTGGGCGCGCAGCACCACGACGGCGCGGTGCGCTCGGGCCAGCAGGTCTACGCGCGCGAGCGCGACCTGGTGGTCACCGGCGCCATCGCCAACGGCGCCGAGGTGATCGCCGACGGCTCGATCCACGTGTACGGCTGCCTGCGCGGGCGCGCCATGGCCGGCGCGCAGGGCGACGCCGGCGCGCGCATCTACGTGTCGGACTTCCGCGCCGAGCTGGTGGCCATCGCCGGCCACTACCGCGTGTTCGAACAGATACCCAGGGACCTGGAGGGCCAGCCCGTGCAATGCTGGCTGGACGGGGAAAAACTGCTGGTCGCCAGGCTCTGACGAACGGCCATTACAACAACACAGATATTCGGGAGATGGGCCCTTGACTGCTGAGATTATCGTTGTCACCTCCGGCAAAGGCGGCGTTGGCAAGACCACCACCAGCGCCTCGCTCGCCACCGGCCTGGCCATGGCCGGCAAGAAGGTCGCGGTGATCGACTTCGACGTCGGCCTGCGCAACCTCGACCTCATCATGGGTTGCGAGCGGCGCGTGGTGTACGACTTCGTCAACGTGATCCACGGCGAGGCCACGGTGAAGCAGGCGCTGATCAAGGACAAGCGCCACGAGAACCTCCACGTGCTCGCCGCCAGCCAGACCCGCGACAAGGACGCGCTGACCCAGGAAGGCGTGGAGAAGGTGCTCGACGAGCTGTCCAAGGACGGCTTCGACTACATCGTGTGCGACTCCCCGGCCGGCATCGAGAAGGGCGCGCACCTGGCGATGTACTTCGCCGACCACGCGGTGGTGGTGGTCAACCCGGAGGTGTCCTCGGTGCGCGACTCCGACCGCATCCTGGGCCTCCTGGCCAGCAAGACCCGCCGCGCCGAGCGCGGCGACGGCGCGGTCGCCCAGCACCTGCTGCTGACCCGCTACAACCCCGCGCGCGTGGCGATCGGCGAGATGCTCAGCGTGAAGGACGTGGAGGAAATCCTCGGCCTGTCGGTGATCGGCGTGATCCCCGAGTCGGAGAACGTGCTGGCCGCCTCCAACGCCGGCGTGCCGGTGATCCTGGACGAGAACTCCAACGCCGGCCAGGCCTACCGCGACACCGTGGCGCGCCTGCTCGGCGAGGAACGGCCGCTGCGCTTCGTCGACGCACCCAAGAAAGGCTTCTTCCAGCGCGTATTCGGAGGCTGACCGCGATGGGCATTCTCGATTTCCTCAAGCGCAAGCCCGAGCCCAGCGCCGTGGTCGCCAAGGAGCGCCTGCGCATCATCGTGGCGCAGGAGCGCTCCACCCGCGGCGCGCCGGACTACCTGCCGCTGCTGCGCAACGAGCTGCTCGAGGTGATCCGCAAGTACGTCAACGTCGACCTCGAGGCGATCAACATCAACGTCGAGCGCGACAGCGGCCACGAGGTGCTGGAGCTGTCGGTGGCGCTGCCCGACGGCAAGCCGGCCGCCACGCCGGCCGGCTGAGAACTCGCCATTCCGGCGCAGAGCCTGCCCCGGACCTGACCCGGGACAGGCGCTGCGCCGGAATGACGGCCAAGATGCAGCTGCGCCGAATCGTCGAATCCTCCGACATTGAGCCCCCCCGCCTTCCCCGCCCCGCCCGCCGTGCTGCGCCTGGCCGACACCGGCTTCCAGGCCCCGGCCGCGCTGCTCGCCCGCTACGGGCTCGCGCTGGCGCGCGTGCCCGACGGCGAGCCCATCCCCGGCAGCTACTGGGGCGACGACGAGGCCGGCATCATCGGCACCACCGTCTACGCGCGCGCCGACACGCCGGTGCACTCGCTGCTGCACGAGGCCTGCCACCTGATCGTGCTGCCGCCCGAGCGGCGCGCGGCGGTGCACACCGACGCCACCGACTCGATCGAGGAGGAGGACGCCACCTGCGTCCTGCAGATCCTGCTGGCGGACGAGCTGCCCGGCGTGGGCCGCGCGCGGCTGATGGCGGACATGGACGCCTGGGGCTATTCGTTCCGGCTCGGCTCGGCGCAGGCGTGGTTCGAGCGCGACGCCGCCGAGGCGCACGCCTTCCTCGCCGCGCGCGGCCTGCCCTAGCCGCGGCCCGCCCGCATCGGAACGGCGCGCGCTTACTTGCGCCGCCAGCTGCCGTCGGCGGCCTTCTCGTACTCCTGCTTCACCGCGGCCCAGGCCACCCGGTGCGCCGTCTCCTCGCGCGAGGCGTCGCCGCGGCGCGCGGCGGGATCGGCGTACTCCTCCCAGGCATGGTTGAAGGCCTCCAGGTAGATCGACTGCGCGTGCGGCGGCAGGTGCCGGCGCACGCTCTCGGGGAGATCGTCGGTGCGGGCGTACGGCATGGCAGCGTCCCTCGGTCGCCGGATCGGCCGGGCCAGCATGCGCGATCGCGGGTCAAGTGCCCGTCGAGACGCCGTCACCGCGCGCGGCGGTCCTCCGATCTCGAAGCGGTAGGCCAGCTTCACCAGCAGCGGGTCGCTGTCGCGCAGCGCGAAGCTGCGGCCGAACCGGTCGCCCGCGCCGCGGAAGAACGGATCCATCGCTTAGAGCCTGTTCACGATCTACCGTCGGTCCGGCTCGGCTATTCCCTCTCCGTCATTCCTGCGAAAGCAGGAACCCAGTGACTTTCCCTGCTGGAAAAGTCAACGCCGCTGGATCCCAGCTTTCGCTGGGATGACGTTTCATGGGGGGATACTTGGAGATCGTGAACAGGCTCTTAGCCGCCGCGGCCGGAGGCCACGTACAGGTCCGACGACGGCGCCAGCCCGTGGCGATAGCGGATCAGGTTCACGCGATTCAGCCGCGCCTGCCGGTCGCGGCCGGGCGGGTGCGGCGCGCTCAGTGCGGCTCGACGATCTCCGCCTGCAGCGCGGTGTCGCGCGGCATCGGCTGCGCCGGCAGCCGGTGCGGGAACCGCAGGTAACGCCGCCAGGCCAGCGCGCCGAGCGCGGTGAGCACCGTGGCGCCGCACGCCAGCGGCAGCATGCGTCCCGACAGCAGCGGCGACAGCACGCCCGCCACCGCCGCGTTGAGCAGCAGGCTGGCGAAGGCCTGCACCGCCGAGGCGCCGCCGCGCTGCGCGGGGAAGCGGTCGAGCAGCAGCAGGGTCAGCGTCGGGAAGGCCAGCTGCACGCCCACGCCCTGCAGCATCAGCGGCAGCATCGACCACGGCAGCGCGCCGCGCGGGAACAGCCACGCCGCCGCCAGGTGCAGCGCGCAGGCCAGCCCCATCGCGGCGTAGCCCAGGTTCACCGTGAAGCGCACGCCGCGCCGCCCGGCCAGCCGGCCGGACAGCCAGGCGCCGCCGACCAGCCCCGTCACCACCGGCAGGAACAGCCAGGGAAAGCCCTGCGCCGACAGACCCAGCAGCTCGCGCACGATGCGCGGCGCCGAGGCGATGTAGAGGAACAGCGCGGCGAAGTTCACCGAGCAGGACACCAGCAGCGGCCAGAACGGCCGGTCGCGCCCGAAGGCCAGATAGCCGGCCAGCAGGCGCCGCGGCGAGAACGGCGTGCGCCGCGGCGGCGGATGGCTCTCGGCCAGCAGCGCCTGCAGCAGCAGCGCCAGCAGCGCGGAGAAGCCCAGCAGCACCCAGAAGATGCCGTGCCAGCCGCCCAGCCGCAGCAGCTGCGCGCCGACCATCGGCGCGATCACCGGCGCCACGCCGAAGATCATCATCACCCGCGACATCAGCCGCTGCGCCTCGGCGCCGTCGTAGGTGTCGCGCACCACCGCGCGGCCCACCACCAGGCCCGCGCCGGCGCAGGCGCCCTGCAGCGCGCGGCAGGCCAGCAGCATGCCGAACGAGCCGGCCAGCGCCGCGCCGCCCGAGGCCAGCGCGTAGACCAGCATGCCGCCCACGATCACCGGCCTGCGCCCGGCCGCGTCGGAGATCGCGCCGTGGAACAGGCTCATCACCGCGTAGGTGAGCAGGTACACGCTGACCAGCTGCTGCAGCGCCGCCGCGTCCACCGCGAAGCGCGCGCCGATCAGCGGGAACGCCGGGAACACCGCGTCGATCGAGAACGGGCCGATCATCGACAGCGCGGCCAGCAGCCACGGCAGGCTGCGCCGCGCGGGGCGGGGTTCGTGGGTCATGGCGGCCGGGGCGGGGAAGCGGCGGCCAGTATAGCGGTGCGCTTGACGGCGCCGCCCGCGGATGCGCTAGGATGCCGTGATCGATGGGAGATGGCATTCCTCCCCGAACCGCCGCAAGGCTGATGATGCCTGGTCCAAGTCCCCCGCGGACGGCCAGGCATTTTCGTTGGCGCCGCCAGCTGCCTGCCGCCGCGCATCAGCCACAAGGAAGCCGGATGCGTCTGTTCCCCGTCTCCACCCGCGCCCGCCGCCCCTACCGGCGCCGTGCGGCGCGGCTATGCTTGCCCGACCGCGGCGGCGCGGCCGCCGCGCCGCCGCTCCCACTGCCGACAGGAGGCTCCCCGACGTGAACTTCAGCGGATTCATCGCCGTGGGCCTGGGCGGCCTGCTGGGCTGCTGGCTGCGCTGGATACTCGGCATCCTGCTCAACCCGGTCTTCCCCACCCTGCCACTCGGCACGCTGGCGGCCAACCTGATCGGCGGCATCCTGATGGGCTGCCTGATGGGCGTGTTCGAGCACTTCCAGGCCCTGCCCGTGGCCATGCGCCTGTTCGCGCTGACCGGGTTCCTCGGGGGACTCACCACGTTTTCCACGTTCTCCGCCGAAGCCAACACCCTGCTCCTGCGGCAGCAGTACTTCTGGTTCGGCGTCCACGTGCTGGCCCACCTGGTGGGCACCCTGAGCCTGACGCTGCTGGGCATCTTCCTGGCCCGCGGCGTGTTTCGGCACTGAGCCGCGCGGAGGGGCGCGCGGCCGCGGCCGGCGGCGCGCGCTTTCCGCACACGCCGGCCAACCGGCAACGGCGCGCGCGCCCATGCGCCGCCCTGGAAAGGAGTCACGATGAAAGGCTATTCGCTGCGCTTCTACATGCACGAGAACCAGAAGCACAACGGCATGCTGCTGTACGAGTGGCTGCTGGAGGCGGCCAGGAAGCGCCAGGTGCACGGCGCCTCCGCCTTCAAGGCGGTCGCCGGCTACGGCCGCCACGGCCAGATGCACGAGGCGCACTTCTTCGAGCTGGCCGGCGAGCAGACCGTGCTGGTGGAGTTCATCGTCGACGAGCCGGAGGCGCAGGCGCTGCTGGAGCTGGTGCGCGCCGAACGCGCGCCGCTGTTCTGGGCGCGCTTCCCCGCCGAGTTCGGCGTGCTGGGCCAGGACTGAGGCGCGCGTCCGCGCGGCGCGCCGGCGGCACCGCCGCGGCGCTCTTGCTAGGATCGCGCGGGATCACCGCGACAAGGAGCCCCATGAACGCCGACTCGCTGCGCACCCGGGCCGAAGCCCTGCTCGCCCACGCGGGCATCCACATCGACGGCGACGCCCCCACCGACCTGCGCGTGCACGACCAGCGCCTGTACGCGCGCGTGTTCGCGCACGGCTCGCTGGGCCTGGGCGAGGCCTACATGGACGGCTGGTGGGACTGCGCGGACCTGCCCGGCATGTTCACCCGCCTGCTGTCCTCGCACCTGGACCAGGAGCTGCGCACGCTCGACACCCTGCTGGCGCACCTGAAGGCGCGCTTCGTCAACCTGCAGCGCGGCGAGCACGCCTGGGAGGTCGGCCGGGCGCACTACGACCTGGGCAACGACCTGTTCCGGGCCATGCTCGGCAAGCGGCTGGTGTACTCCTGCGGCTACTGGGCGCAGGCCGGCAACCTCGACGACGCGCAGGAGGCCAAGCTCGACCTGGTCTGCCGCAAGCTGCGGCTGAAGCCCGGCATGCGCGTGCTGGACATCGGCTGCGGCTGGGGCGAGGCGCTGAAGTTCGCCGCCGAGCGCTACGGCGTCGCCGGCGTCGGCATCACCGTGTCGAAGGAGCAGGCCGAGTTCGCGTGCGAGCTGTGCGCCGGCCTGCCGGTCGAGATCCGCCTGCAGGACTACCGCGAGCTGGACGAGCGCTTCGACGCGGTGTTCTCCATCGGCATGTTCGAGCACGTGGGCAGCCGCAACTACCGCACCTACTTCGAGACGGTGCGCCGCTGCCTCGATCCGCAGGGCCTGTTCCTGCTGCACAGCATCGGCACCAACGAGGCCGGCGCGCGGCCGGACCCGTGGATCGAGAAATACATCTTCCCCAACTCGATGATCCCCGCGGCGAGCCAGGTCACGGCCGCGCTGGAGGGCCTGTTCGTGGTCGAGGACTGGCACAACTTCGGCGCCGACTACGACCTGACGCTCACCGCCTGGCGCGCCAACTTCGACGCCGCCTGGCCGGCGCTGAGCGCGCGCTACGACGAGCGCTTCCGCCGCATGTGGCACTTCTACCTGGCCGTGTCCGCCGCGGTGTTCCGCAGCCGCCGCGACCAGCTCTGGCAGCTCACCCTGAGCCCGCACGGCGTGCCCGGCGGCTACCGCGTGCCGCGCTGAGCCGGCCGGAACGGGGGGCGTCCCGGCATGTGGGCGCACGAAGCCGGCATCGACACCCGCGCCGTCACCGCCGACCCCGGCGAGGCGCTGGCCGCGCCCGAGCGCCTCGCCGAGGCCGGCGGCCGAGCGCCACCCGCCGCCGCGTCATGCGTGGCGACTGACGCCTGTCACTCGATCCCGGCGCCGCCGCGGCCAAGAATGCCGCCCTCGACACGACGGAAGAGGCCGGCATGGCACAGGCACGACCGCGGTTCGGCATCGACGCGCCCGGCGTGGTGCTCGCCCTCGCGCTGCTCGGCCTCGGCCTGGCGGCCGCCGGCCTGCTCCTGGCGGCGCTGGGGCGGCCGGAGCTCACCGGGCTGGGCCTCGGCCCCGGCCTGTCGATGGGCCTGAGCGGCCTGCTGATGCTGGCCAGCAGCCGTTGCGGCAAGCCATGGGCCCTGCGCCGCATGGTCCGCCGCCTGGCGCTGCGCGGCGACGAGCAGCTGCTCGACGTCGGCTGCGGCCGCGGCATGCTGTTGCTGGAAGCGGCGCGGCGGCTGCCGCGCGGCCGCGCCACCGGGCTGGACCTGTGGAGCACGCGCGACCAGTCCGGCAACGCCGCCGCGGCGACCGCGCGCAACGCCGAGCTGGCCGGCCTGCGCGGGCGCGTGCGCATCGACACCGGCGACATGCGCGCCATGCCCTACCCCGACGCCAGCTTCGACGTGGTCGTCTCCAGCCTGGCCATCCACAACCTGCCCGGCGCCGCGGACCGCGAGCAGGCGCTGCGCGAGATCGCGCGCGTGCTCCGGCCCGGCGGCCGGCTGGCCCTGCTCGACTTCCTGCACACCGGCGCCTACGCACGCGCGCTGCGCCGCCAGGGCCTGCAGGTGCGCCGCTCGTGGCCGGTCCCGCTGATGTTCCCGCCGGTGTGGATCGTGCGCGGCAGCAGGCCGGGCTGATTCAGCCGTCCCGGCGGCGGCGCAGCTCGTAGGCCTGCAGGTGGCACCAGGCCAGCGCCAGCAGCGGCGACGGCAGGCCGGCGGCCCGCGCGCGGCGCAGCAGGTCGCCGACGATGTGCGCGCCCTCGATGCGCTGGCCGGCCTCCAGGTCGCGCAGCATCGAGGCGGTGAGCGGCGAGCCGGGCTGGGTCAGCGTCTCCAGCGCGCGCCGCTGCGCCTCCTCCGGCACCGGCCAGCCGTCGGCGGCGGCCACCGCCAGGCACTCGCGGTAGAACCGCTCCATGAAGTCGCGCCCGCCGTCGGCGGCGACGACGTCGCCCACCGCGGCGCGCATCAGGCAGGTGCCGGCGGCCAGCGCGGCGAGGAAGGCGAACTTGGTCCACAGCTCCTGCTGGATGCGCTCGGCGAGCAGGTGGTCCACCTTCGCCGCGGCGAAGGCGGCGTCGATGGCGCGGCAGCGCGCGCTGTACGGCTCGCCCGCGCGCTCGCCGAAGGTCACCGAGGCGGGCTTGCCCAGGTGCAGCACCTCGCCGCGCGCGTTCCTGGTCGCGCTGATGAAGCACAGCCCGCCCAGCACGCGGCCCGCGCCGAAGCGCGCGTCGAGCGCGGCGTAGTGGCGCAGGCCGTTGAGGATGGGCAGCACCGCGGTGCCCTCGCCCATCGCCGGGGCGATCGCCTCGATCGAATCGTCCAGGTCGTAGGCCTTGCAGCTCAGCAGCACCAGCTCGAACGGCCGCGCGGCGGCCAGCGCGGGCAGCTGCTCCGCCGTGGCGTGGCGCACCGGGAAGCGCGCGTCGCCCAGCGGGCTGCGGATCACCAGGCCGTCGGCCGCCAGCTGCGCCGCGCGCGCCGGGCGCACCAGGAAGGTGACGTCGAGCCCCGCCTGCGCCAGCCGCCCGCCGAAGTAGCCGCCGGTACCGCCGGCGCCGAGCACCAGGATGCGCATCGTCGTTGCCCTCGGAGCATGTCGCGTGCCGGCAAGTGTAGCGCCCGGCCCCGCGCGGCCCGGCTTCGACCTTGGGCGAAGCCGGCGCTAGGCCAGGCGGTCGCGCACCTGCGCCAGGATCTCGTAGGAGCGCCGGCGCAGCGCGTGGTCGAAGACGTTGCTGGCGACGATCAGCTCGTCCGGGCGGTGCCGCGCGATGAAGTCCACCAGCCCCTGCTCGACCGTCGCCGGCCCGCCGACCACCGCGCAGGCCAGTGCGTTCTCCACGCCGAGCCGCTCGGTGGGCGTCCAGTAGCTCTCGATGTCGTCGATCGGCGGCGGGATCAGCCCCGGCCGCCCGCGCCGCAGGTTGACGAAGCTCTGCTGCTGGGTGGTGAACAGCCGCCGCGCCTCGGCGTCGCTGTCCGCCGCCACCGCGTTGAGGCCGAGCATGGCGTAGGGCGCGGCCAGCCGCGGCGAGGGGCGGAAGTCGCGGCGGTACAGCGCCAGCGCCTCGTCCATCAGGTCCGGCGCGAAGTGCGAGGCGAACGCGAACGGCAGCCCGAGCTGCGCGGCCAGCCGCGCGCTGAACAGGCTGGAGCCGAGCAGCCACACCGGCACGTCCAGGCCCGCGCCGGGCACCGCGCGCACCGGCTGGTCCGGCGCGGCCGGCTCGAAGTAGTGCAGCAGCTCGCGCACGTCCTGCGGGAAGGCGTCGGCGCTGTCGAAGTAGCGGCGCAGCGCGCGCGCCGTGGCGTGGTCGGTGCCCGGCGCGCGGCCCAGGCCCAGGTCGATCCGGCCCGGGTACAGGCAGGCCAGCGTGCCGAACTGCTCGGCCACCTGCAGCGGCGCGTGGTTGGGCAGCATGATGCCGCCCGCGCCCACGCGGATGGTCGAGGTGCCGCCCGCCACGTGGCCGATCAGCACCGCGGTGGCCGCGCTGGCGATGCCCGGCATGTTGTGGTGCTCGGCCAGCCAGTAGCGGCGGTAGCCCAGCCGCTCGCCCAGCCGCGCCAGGTCCAGCGTGTTGCGGAAGGACTGCGCGGCGTCGCTGCCCTGGGTGACCGGGGCCAGGTCGAGAATGGAAAGCGGGATCATGCGGCGGCCTCGTCGGCGTCCAGTTCTGCCGGCAAGTGGGGGCATCCCCGCGCCATGCAACCGCCGTCCTCTACATTTCGTCCCGTCCCGGCCGATAACCGGGCGTGCGAGGACGGGCGAGGGAGCATGGACCAAGGCAAGTGGAACCTGTGGCGGCGGCTGTTCGGCGCGCCGGCGCGTCCGGCCGTGCCGGCCGGGCGGCCGTCGCGCGCGGCCGCGCCGGAGCCGGCCGCGGAAGCGGCCGGGCCCGCGCCCGCCGAGCCGATCCGGCTGGAGCGGCTGGCCGACCTGTTCCACCGCTTCGTGCTCGGCCTGCCCGAGGACCGCGAAGCCGGCGCGATCCGCGAGGGCGAGCAGGCCCTGCTGCGCCGCCTGCAGGCGCTCACCGAGCGCTTCGACGTGCGCAGCCTGCCGCGCCTGCCCACCGTGCTGCCGCAGCTGCTGCGCATGCTCAGGAACGACAACAGCGCCGGCTCGCAGCTGGCCGCGCTGATCGGCCGCGACCCGGTGCTGGTCGGCGAGGTGATGCGGGTGACCGGCAGCGCGCACTACCGCACCGCGCAGCCGATCCACAGCCTGCAGCACGCGGTGGTGCTGCTCGGCCAGGAGGGCCTGCGCCGCGTCGCCACCCAGCACGTGATGAAGCCGATCCTGCAGGCCAGCGCCGGCATGCACGGCCACATGGCCGGCCAGCACCTGTGGGACCACGCCGAGCGCTGCGCCCACGCCAGCGCCTGGCTGGGCCGCCAGCTCGGCTGCGAGCCGTTCGAGGCCTACCTGGTCGGCATGGTCTGCCACGCCGGCACCGGCGCGGTGGTGCGCCTGCTGGACCAGGAGGCGCCGCCCGCCGCCGCGCCGTACTCCGGCCCGTTCCTGGCCGGCGCCATGCAGCTGGGCGCGCAGCTGTCGCTGCGCGCCGCCGAGTACTGGGAGCTGCCCGCCGGCGTGGCGCGCGCGCTGACCGAGCGCGCCGAGGCCGCGACGCCGCCGGCCTCGCCGCTGGGCCGCGCGCTGCAGGCGGCCGACGCGCTGGCGATGGCGCAGCTGCTGGCCGAGCGCGGGCGGCTGGAGCCCGAGGCGGACCTGAGCCGGCTCTGCCCGGACACGCTCAACCCCGCGCTGCTGCAGCGCTGCCAGCAGGACCTGCGCCGCCAGTTCCGCGAGGCGGCGTGAGCGCGCCGCGCCTCAGCGCCGGTTCGCGCTTTTCCATCGCCCCATGCCCGTCATGCCCGTCATGCCGCGCCGCCGTGGGCCCGATGGTCTGGGCATCGCGGCCGGAGGCCGCGATCGGTCTGACGCGAGACCGCGCCCCGGTGCCAAATGCGCGAGCGCGGCCTTGCATAGCCGGAGAAGCACGGGAAACGATGGAAGCACGGCTCGCGCCACCCCCACGCCCGCCCGCGCTTCATCCTGCCAGCCTTCCTGGCGCTCTTTCCCCGCAAGATTTGGAACAGGCGCTCAGCGCCGGCTGGCGTGGATGTCGGCGGCCAGCCGGCCGGCGACGTCCTTGCCAGCCGCATCGAGCAGCGCGGTGAACAGCCGGGCGTAGTTCTGGTCCGCCGGCACCGGCAACGTCGGGTGCGCGGCGTAGCCGTGGTCGGTGAAGATGCCGCGCGCGTTGATGCGGCAGTGCAGGGCCAGGTCCAGCGTCGCGCTGCTCGGGCCGTCCTCCGGCGTGTCCACGCGCATGCCGGTCTTCAGACCGTCGCAGGACACCACCAGGTCGGTGTAGTACTCCGGCTGGGCGGCGTGGCGCAGCTGCGCCTGCAGCACCTCGGGCACCGACGGCGACGGATTGAGCACCACCTTGCCGTCGGCGCCGCGCACCGGCACGTCGAACGCATCCTGCGGCAGCGTCAGCCAGGGCGCCGAGGCGGGTTGCACCAGTTGCTGCAGCGGCACCGGCGTGCGCGTGTCCTGGCGGCCGCAGGCGGCCAGCAGCAGCGTCGAGGCCGCGAGGGCCAAGGCTCGTTTCGTCATGGAACTCCCCCATCCGGTCAAGCTGGGGACTGTAACCGGCCTGCCGGGATCGATCAATGCACCGCAACATGAGGCCGTGGCGGCGATCACGCCGCGCCGCGATTGGACGTCTGGCAGTCCGGACGTCCCACGCAGCGGCGCAGGCCGTCGGCCGCCCAGGCCAGCCAGCCCGCGATCAGCAGGATCAGCAGCTTCTGCTCCAGCCCGCGCAGCGGCGCCCGCCACAGCACCTGCAGCCACATCCCCGCGAAACAGGCCCCGGCCCACGCGAGGCCCAGGGCGAAGCGGCCGCGCCAGCGCGGGTCGCCGCGCAGCCGCCACGATTGCAGCAGCATCGCGCAGGTGGCGCAGAGGAAGCTGGCCGAGGCCGCCACGCCGTGCACGTAGCCGGCCAGGTTGGACGGCCGCTCCGGCACGTCGGTGCGCGCCAGCGCGGTCACCGCCAGCGCCAGGCCGGCGGCGACGAACAGCAGCAGCGGCGCCGCGCTGCGCGCGGGCGGCGCCAGCGCGCGGTAGTAGCCGGCCCCGAGCGCGGCCAGCGCGCAGGCGAGCAGCAGGTAGGCCGCCTGCACGGACGCGCCGCCGGCGCCGAGCAGGTAGCAGCTGAGCGGCGCGCGCAGCCAGTCCAGGTCCGCGCAGGCCCAGCGCCGCCGCGCAGACCAGCACGAACACGGCGATGCCCGCCAGCGCCGCGGCGCCGAGCCGCGCCGGAACCTGGCTCACGGCGCGGCCCCGGGATGGCGGCGCAGCCATGCGGCAAGGGCCTCGCGGTAGGCCGCCAGCTCCTCCGCGTAGCGGTCGTTGACGCAGTACGCGCAGCCGCCGCCGCAGCAGTCGCCGGGCGCGGGCTCCTCCGGCGGCCGCGGGCGGGGGTCGTCCGGCACGGGATCGGATGGCGGGGGCGGCGCTGGGGGCTGCATCGGCGGCTGGCGGTCGTTGCGGAGCGGGCATCTTGGAACGGGCATCTTAGAACCTGTTCACGATCTCCTCGTACCTCGTGCCGGAGCCGTCTGCGTGCGGGCCAAGGAAAAGCGAAGGCACGCGGGGAGGCGCCATGGATGGCGCCGCCTTCGAGGAACGGGGAGTGGACGGCGGTCCGCGACGGCGCGGCATGGCGGGTGCGGGGCGAGGGTTCGGGCATCGCGGCCGGAGGCCGCTCCCACCGGGCTTGCGAGGCTCCCTGTGGGGGCACGGATGGGAGCGGCCTCCGGCCGCGATCATCCCGCCGCGACCGCCGACGGTCCCGATGCCAGGCCCGTCGAGGTCATGCCCGGTGCCAGGTGGTCGAGCATGACTCGGCCTGGCCGAAGCGCGGGATGCGATGGAGGAACGGCCAGCACTGTTCCACACCCACCTGTCAGCGCTTCATCCCGCTGCCTTCCTGGCGCTCTTTGTTGAACAGACGCTTGCGCAGGCCGGCCAAGGCCGCGCGTTGCCGCCGCAACGGCGATTTCATCCGCCGATGACGCGACTTTCAAGCCGGGCCGTGCAGGATCGGTCGACGTCCGGTGCCGGCCATGCACCGCGCCGGCCCTTTCTGGATTCCTGCCCCGGAGGAAACAGCATGAAACGACAACCGATCTACTGGAGCCTGCTGCTGGCGACCACCGTCGGCCTGGCGGCCTGCGGCAAGCAGCAGGGCGGCGACGAGACCCAGCCGGCCGCGCCGCCGCCGGCCTCCACCGCCCCGGCACCGACGACGCCCGCCACGCCCGCCCCGGCGAGCACGGCGATGCCGCCGCCGTCCAGCACCGCGCCGATGTCGCCGCCGCCCAGCGAGCCGGCGCCGTCCAGCACCACGCACTGACGGCGCAGCGCCGAAGCAGCGCGGCGGCGGAGTTCGCTCCCCCGCCGCGTTCGGCGTGCCCGGTCAGCGGCGCTCGGCGACCGTGCGGTCGCGGAGCGCACGGAACTCCGAGTCATTCGCCCAGTTCGGCCACTCGCGCGAGTTGGCCAACCGCGCACCCAGCGTGTAGAGCATCCCCAGGTCGTGCGCCATGCCGGTGAAGCTCCAGTCCGCCTGCCATTCGTCCGACGGCTGGTGGTAGTGCGCCTCGGTGTAGGCCTTGCTGGCCGCCTCGCCCGCCGCCACGCCGCCGTCCACCCAGTCGTTGCCCGACTCGTAGGAGATCGCCGGCACGCCCTGCTTGGCGAAGGAGAAGTGGTCGGAGCGGAAGAAGCTGCCCGCCTCCGGGTGCGGGTCGGGCGCGTAGCTCATGCCGTGGGCCTTCGCCACGGCGACCAGGTCGTCGAGCAGGCCGAGCCGGGCGCTGCCCGAGATGGAGAAGTTGCGCGCCGGGCCGTGCGGGTCGAGCGCGTCCATGTTGATCACGCCCACCGTCCTGCCCGCCGGGTAGAGCGGGTGGGTGGCGTAGTACTCCGAGCCGAGCAGGCCCTTCTCCTCGGCGGTGACGTTGAGCAGCACCACCGAGCGCTCGGGCCGCGGGCCGCGCGCGAAGGCGCGGCCCATCTCGATCAGCGCGGCGGTGCCGGTGGCGTTGTCCACCGCGCCGTTGTAGATGCGGTCGCCCTTGGCGTCGGGCGCGCCGACGCCCAGGTGGTCCCAGTGCGCGCTGTAGATCACCGTCTCGCCGGGGTATTTGCTGCCCGGCACGAGGCCGACGATGTTGTGCGTGGTGATCACCTTCGCGTCCACCGCGAACTTCGCCGACAGGCTCTCGCCCTTCAGCTCCACCGGCCTGAAGTCGCGCGTCTGCGCCTGCTTCTTCAGCGCGTCGAAGTCCAGCCCCGCGGCCCTGAGCATCGCCGCCGCGAGGTCGCGCTGGATCCAGCCCTCCAGCCTGGTGTGCGCCTCGGCCGGATGCTCGCGCACGATGTCGAACATCGCGTTGGTGTTGGAGTTCTTCACCGTGGCCCAGCCGTAGGAGGCCGGCCTGGTCTCGTGCACCACCAGCACGCCCAGCGCGCCCTGGCGCGCGGCTTCCTCGTACTTGTAGGTCCAGCGGCCGTAGTAGGTCATCGCCTTGCCGCCGAAGTCGCCCTGGCCGCTCTCGAAGTCGGGGTCGTTGACCAGCACCACCGCGATCTTGCCGTGCAGGTCCACGCCCTTGTAGTCGTCCCAGTGCCGCTCCGGCGCCTTCACGCCGTAGCCGACGAAGACCAGCGGCGCGTTCTCGATGTCGACCCGGCGCGAGCCGTCCAGCGCGGCGCGCACGACGATCTGCTCGCCCTGCGTCAGCGCCTGCGTGCGGCCGCCCAGACGCAGCGACAGCGCCGGCGCGCCGACGATCTCCGCGCGCAGCAGCGGCACCGCCTGCGTCCAGCCGCGCCTGCCGTCCTTGAGCTCGCCGCCCGGCTGCACGCCGGCGGCCCGCAGCTGCGCCACCACGTAGTCGATCGTCTTCGCCTCGCCCGGCGTGGCCGGGCCGCGGCCCTCGAAGGCGTCGGAGGACAGGGTCTTCACCTCGGCGGAAAGGCGGTGCGGGTCGAACGCCGGCGCGTCGGCCGCCACCGCGGCGGAACCCAGCGCGAACGCGACGGCACAGGCAAGCAGCTTCTTCACTTCGTCGTCCTCGGTTGCGGGCGGAAAGCCGGGCCATGGTAGGCAGCCGGCCGGGCCGCGTCCATGCGCGCGACGTGCTGGAAGTCATGCCCCGCCCCCACCGCTTCGGGCGCACAATCGGCGCACCCTTCCCCGCCAGGAGCACGCCATGCGCACCACCCTGCTCGCCGCACTGCTCGCGCTCGCCCTGCCCGCCGCCGCCGCCGCCGCCGGCAAGACCCCCGCCGCGATCCCGGACTACGTCGCCAAGGCGGTGGCCGATCCCGCCCGCCAGGCCGACGCCGTCAACGACGACCGCCGCAAGATCGCCCAGCTCGTCGCCTTCAGCCAGGTCAAGCCCGGCGACAAGGTGCTGGAGCTGATCCCCGGCAGCGGCTACTTCACCCGCGTGTTCAGCGCCGTGGTCGGGCCCGGGGGGCACGTCTACGCGCTGTGGCCGGACGAGTACGCCAGGGAGGACGCCGACGGCCTGTCCGCCTCGCGCACGCTCGCCGCCGACGCGCACTACGCCAACGTCAGCGTGCTCACCCAGCCGGCCGCCAAGCTGGGCGCGCCGGAGCCGGTGGACGTGGTGTTCACCTCGCAGAACTACCACGACTATCCCGACCCCTTCATGGGCAAGGTGGACCTGCTCGCCTTCGACAGGCAGGTGTTCGCCGCGCTCAAGCCCGGCGGCGTGTTCGTGGTGATCGACCACGTGGCGCCGGCCGGCTCGGGCCTGCGCGACACCGACACCCTGCACCGCATCGACCCGGCCATTGTGAAGAAGCAGGTCGAGGCGGCCGGCTTCGTGTTCGACGGCGAGAGCGCCGTGCTGCGCAACCCGGCCGACCCGCACACCGTCAAGGTGTTCGACAAGTCGATCCGCGGCCACACCGACCAGTTCGTCTACCGCTTCCGCAAGCCGAAGGGCTGATGCCGGCGCGCAGGTTCCCGCGCTGGAGCCTGCTGCTGGGCCTGGCCTGCGCCGCCGCGGGCCAGGCCCAGACCGCCGCGCAGTGGCGCGCCGCGCAGTTCGCCGCGGCCGACAGGGCCGAGCGGATCATGCACGAGGCCGACCGCCGCCACGGCCTGCTGGCGCAGTACCTGGCGATGATGGACGCGCTGCAGGCGTCCGACCCGAAGGATCGCGCCTTCGACCTGGTGTTCAGCCAGTACCTGGCCTGGTACCAGAGCTACGTCGGCGACTACCCGCACGCGCAGGCCAGCTTCTCGGTGCAGGAGAGCCTGCAGCCCGGCGACCGCCCCTCGCCGCTGGACGCGGGCTACGCGGCGGTGCCCGCGCTGGAGGCGATCCCCGCGCTGGCGCGGAACTACCGCGCAGTGTTCCTCAACGAGGCGCACCACATCCCGCTCACCCGCAGCCTCACCGTGCAGTTGCTGGCGAAGCTGCGCGCGGAGGGCTTCGACTACTTCGCCGCCGAGACGCTCTACCCGGACGACGCGCAGCTGCAGGCGCGCGGCTACCCCACCGCGGCCAGCGGCTTCTACACGCGCGAGCCGGTCTGCGCGGAGATGGTGCGCACCGCGCTGAAGCTCGGCTTCAAGGTGGTCGCCTACGAGGCCGGCGACGGCGGCAGCGGCGACGCGCGCGAGCGCGCGCAGGCGCGCAACCTCTACGAGCGGGTGTTCGGGCGCGATCCGGCGGCGCGGCTGGTGGTCGACGCCGGCTACGCGCACATCGTCGAGGAAGGGCCGTACCTGGGCGGCGCCTCGATGGCCGAGCACTTCCGCGCGATCAGCGGCATCGACCCGCTCACCGTCGAGCAGACCATGCTGATCCCGCACCCCGACGCCGCGCAGGACCATCCCTACTACACGGCGGCGGTGCAGCGGCTGCACCCGCAGGCGCCCGTGGCGTTCCTGCGCGACGGCCGGCCGTGGGCGCTGCGCGCCGGCTACGACGTCAGCGTGCTGTTCCCGCCGCCGCGGCTGCGCCGCGGGCGGCCCGACTGGCTCGCGCTGGGCGGGCTGCGCCGGCCCTACTTCGTCAGCGGCGAGGTGCCCTGCCGCGGCGACTATCCCTGCCTGGTCGAGGCGCGCTACGCCGGCGAGGGCGACGACGCGATCCCCGCCGACCGCCTGCTGTTCGATCCGCCGCCGCCAAGGCCGCCGCCGCGCGACCGCCCGCGTCCCGCCGGCGGCGCCACCGCGGGCGAGCTGTACCTGCGCCCCGGCCGCTACGAGCTCGTCTTCAGCGACCGCGACGGCCGCCGCCTCGCGCGCTGGCGCATCGACGTCCCCGGCGGCGGCGCGGCGCGCTGACGCCGGCGCGCAGGCAGACGCGCGCGACGATCGCTTCACTTCGGGGCAACGCGCCGGTCACGCGCGAAGGAGCAGCATGACGGGCCTGAAGTCCCCACACGCCCGGCCTGCCGATCCCCGGCTGCGCCGCCGGGCGCGCGGCCTGCCCGGACCGGAGACCGCCATGAAGACCCGCTGCGTATTCGCCACCCGCGACCTTGCCACCGCCCGCGCCGCGATGGCCGCCGCCCACCGCGCCGGCGTGGACGACGCGGACATCGCCTTCCTCGCCCGCGAGGACATCGAGCAGGCGCAGATCCCCGACCACCGGCTGCTCGGCCGCAACGACTTCTACCCCGCCGCGCGGCGCGGCGTCGTCTGGGGCGGCGTCAGCGGCCTCGCGCTCGGGCTGGCCGCCGAATGGCTGGCGCCGGCCTTCCAGTTCTCCACCGCGCTGGTGATCGCCGCGATCGGCGCCATCGCCGGCGCCTGGATCGGCGCGCTGGTCGGCTCCGAGGTGCCCGACCCGGTCGACCGCAAGTTCAGGAGCGAGATCGACCGCGGCCACATCCTGGTGGTGATCGACGCGCCCGGCGACCGGCTGGCGCAGATCGAGCCGGCGGTGGTCCACGCCGGCGCGCGGCCGCTGCCGTTCCACGCGCGCACGATCTTCAGCTGAGGCGGCGACAGGCCGTTTTCATTCCTCCGTGCCCAGCCGCCGGCGCGCCAGCACCCGGTAGTGCGGCTCGCCCGCCACGCTGTGGACCAGCGCGAGCTCGTCCACGCGCCAGTCCACCGGCTCCACCGGCGTGTTCTCCAGCAGGCCGCCGCGGCTGTAGGCCAGCGTGACGTGCGGCGTGAAGCCGCGTTCGACCGGCACGCCGCGCAGCGACGCCGCCAGCGTCCGGCGCAGTTCCTCCCGCAGCTGCTGCAGCGGCGCCGGCGTGGCCGAACCGCGCAGCACGCATGGCGGCAGGCGGCCGCGGAAGCTCGCGGCGTAGTCCAGCGTCCAGGCGAACGGCGCGACGCGCAGCGTGGCCATGGCCGCCTGCGCGGCGGCCACGACGTCCGCGCGCAGCCCGGCATGGTCGCCGAGGAAGTACACCGTGGCGTGGTAGCGCGCCGGATCGACCCAGCGCGCCCGCAGCGCGGGATGCCGCTCGCGCAGCGCGCGCGCGAGCCGCGCGAGCCGCTCGCGGACCGCCGCGTCCGGCATCAGGGCGAGGAACAGGCGATGCACCGCCGGCGGCGCGGCATCGCCGAGCAGGTCGGGCTGCCTATCGGATGGTGGACGGCGAGCGGGCATGGCGGTGGATGATGAAGCGCGCGACGCCGGCGATGGTGCCGCTTCGCGGCGCGGCAGGAAACACGCGGCGCGCCCGCGCCTCGGAGCCTGTTCACGATCTCCAAGTATCCCCCCCATGAAACGTCATCCCAGCGAAAGCTGGGATCCAGCGGCGCTGACTTTTCCAGGGAAAGTCACTGGGTTCCTGCTTCCGCAGGAATGACGGAGAGGGAATAGCCGGACCGACGGTAGATCGTGAACAGGCTCTCAGAGCAGGGCCAGCAGCACCGGCACCGCCACGCCCGCCGCGAGCAGCGCACTGACCAGCCGCGGCCGGCGGGTGAAGCGGTAGGCCATGTAGACGCCGGTCAGCGTGGACAGCAGCAGCCCCAGCGAGACCAGCACGAAGAAGATCTTCATCGGCAGCAGGTGCCTCGGCGGCGTGCGCGGCGGCCGCGCTTCCGCGCCGGCCGGCGGCCGGTGCTCGCCCGTTCCGGCCTGCGCGTCCGCCGTCGGGGCCGCGGCCCGCTCCGCGCCGGCCGCCTCCGGGCGCGGCCGGCGCGCCGGCGCCACCGTGGTCTGCTTCTTGTGCAGCATCGACAGGCTGGCCAGCCAGGCCGGCGGGCGGTAGCCGCTGCCGTCGCGCGCCGCCTCGTGCCAACCGAAGGTTTGCAGGCCGCCGGTGACCGCGAAGAACAGCAGCATCGGCGCGGTGAACACGCCCAGGTACAGGTGCAGCTGGCGGGTGAACTTCAGGAGACGGTGGCCGGCGGACATGATGGGCATCTCGGGCGCGCGTGGAGCGCGGACTTTAAGAGCAAGCCGCGCCGGCCAACAAGCGCGGCCATGCGCCAGCAGGCGCCCGGCGTTGTCCGGGCCGGGCGCGCAGGGCGCCGCGCCGCGATGACGGCCGCGCGCCGGCCGTGCAGGTCGACGCCGGCGCGCACCTCGCAGCGGCCGCGCGAAATCCCGAAGCCCGTCGCCACGCGCGGCACCGGCGCCCCGTCGCCACGGCGGAAAGCCGGCAAGACAGGCGCGAACCGCTCAGCCCGCCGGATGCACGGCCGCCAGCGCCTCCCGCAGCGCGCGCAGCCGGGCCTTCGCCGCGGCCTCGCCGTCCGGGCCGAGGCGGATCATCAGCTTCTGCCCCGCCGACCGCGCCTCGAGGCCGGGATCGGCGAACTCGTAGAACACCTTCGGCCGCACCAGCGCCGGCGGCGCGGCCGGCTCGGGCGCGGCCAGCATGTCGTCGATGGCCGCCAGCAGGCGGTCGTGGAACTGTCCCTTGGGATAGCCGAGCTCGCGGTAGGCCTGCTGGAACAGCGGGTACGCGCGCGCGTACCAGCGCGCCAGCGCCTGCGGATCGGTCGCCGCCGCCAGGCGCAGGTAGGGCTGGTAGCGCGCCGCGTTGCGCGGATCGATCGTGGCGCCGCCCGCCTGCTCCGCCACCAGGAACGCGCCGCGCGGCGTGCGCAGCGGCAGCAGCCGCACCGGCAGCGCCTGCCGCGGCAGCGCGTCCACCGTGGCGACGATGCGCCGCACGACCTGGTCGGGCAGCAGCAGCGCGCGCAGGTCGCCGCCGGCCAGGCCGGCCAGCGCCGCGGCCACGTCGGCGTCGCTGTCGTCCAGCGCGGGAAGCTGCGCGGTGGAGGCCGGCGCGGGCGCGGCGGTCGGCGCGGCGAGGGCGGCGGACGGAGGCATGCCCGCCGGCCTCGCCGCGGAAGCGGCGGGAGCCGGCGCCGGCGCGGGCGCGCCGGCCGGCGTCGGCGCCCACTTGCGCCAGACCAGCACGCCCGCCGCCGCCAGCGCTAGCAGCACCACGATGGTCACCAGCCAGCGGTCCGAGGATTGCCGTTGCTTCTTCGCCACGCTCGTCATCCCGTTTGCCCGTTCCTGCTGAGACTGGCTCCCGGCCGGATGGTTCACTCCCTGTGCACCCGCGCGGTGCGCGAAGGACGCGCCTGTAAGCGGATGTGGCTGCGCGCCGCCTGGAAAAATCCGCTCACATTTGCGTCGCCGCGCGCCGCGCCACGGCGCGCGGGCGCGCCTAAGCTGGCGCGCACCGCCGCACTGCGGCACGCACCGGAGAGAACCCACGATGCCATCCCACCTGCCACGCCTGGCCCTCGCCGCGGGCCTTGCCCTGTTCGCGGTATCCGTCGGCGCCTGCGCCCAGGGCGGCGGTCGCGCCCAGCAGATCGCCGCCAAGCTGAAGGAACGCTTCGACGCCGCCGACGCCAACCACGACGGCCAGCTGAGCCGCGACGAGGCCGCGCAGGGCATGCCGCGCCTGGCCGGGCAGTTCGACGCGATCGACGCGAACCATGACGGCCAGCTCTCCAGGGACGAGCTGGCCGCCTATCTGCGCGAGCGCCGCGCCGCGCGCCAGTCCGGCGGCTGAAGCCCGCCGCCGCGCCGGAGCCGCGGCCCCGCCGGGCGCCGCGGCGATACCCGCGAAGGCGCGGACGCTCAGCCGTCCACCGGCGGCGGGTTGCGCTCGGCGAAGCCGGCCTGGTGCCAGTACGGATACGCCTTCGCCGGCCGGCTGGCCGCGTCGAGCCGGGCCACCTGCTCCGGCGTCAGGTTCCAGCCGGCCGCGCCGAGGTTCTGCCTCAGCTGCGCCTCGTCGCGCGCGCCGACGATCACGCTGGACACGGTCGGCCGCTGCAGCAGCCAGTTCAGCGCGATCTGCGGCACGCTCTTGCCGGTCTCGGCGGCGATCTCGTCCAGCGCGTCGACCACCTCGTAGAGGTACTCGTCGGCCACCGGCGGGCCGGCCTCGCCGGTCTTGTGCAGGCGGCTGGTGGCGGGCAGCGGCTGGCCGCGGCGGATCCTGCCGGTGAGGCGGCCCCAACCCAGCGGGCTCCACACCAGCGCGCCCACGCCCTGGTCCAGGCCCAGCGGCATCAGCTCCCACTCGTAGTCGCGCCCGACCAGCGAGTAGTAGGCCTGGTGCGCCACGTAGCGCGGCCAGCCATGGCGGTCGGCCACGGCCAGCGACTTCATCAGGTGCCAGCCGGAGAAGTTGGAGCAGCCCACGTAGCGGATCTTGCCGGCGCGCACGAGGTCGTCCAGCGTGGACAGCGTCTCCTCCACCGGCGTGAGCGCGTCGAAGCCGTGCAGCTGGAACAGGTCGATGTAGTCGGTCTGCAGGCGCCTGAGCGCCGCGTCCACCGCCTCGATCAGGTGGAAGCGCGAGGACCCCACGTCGTTGGGCCCCTTGCCCGCGCGGAAGGTGGCCTTGGTGGAGATCAGCGCCTCGTGGCGCCGGCCCTTCAGCGCCTCGCCCAGCACTTCCTCCGAGCGGCCGGCCGAATAGATGTCCGCGCTGTCGAACAGCGTGACGCCGGCCTCGAGGCAGATGTCGACCAGGCGGCGCGCCTCCTCCACCTCGGTGTGGCCCCAGGCGCCGAAGAAGTCGCCGCGGCCGCCGAAGGTGCCGGTGCCGAAGCTGAGCGCGGGGACGCGAAGGCCGGAACGGCCGAGTTGCCTGTATTCCATCGATGTGCTCCTTGGGGGACGGATCGCGGGAGAAGCTAAAGAGACCGGACCGTCGAGGCATGCGCGGCGCGCCATGCGGATGCCGTGCGGCATGCGTCCCTCGCCGGCCCCGTTCCATGGTAGCGCGCCGCGCCGCCGGCGCCGGGCGCGCCGGCATGAAGAAATTTTCATGCGCGCGGCGGCACGCCCGCGATGGCGACGACGAGCGGCCTAGGGCGTCGTCGCAGGCGGGTCCGAATCCAGCACCTGCAACGGGCCGCCGCTGGTGCCGGGGAGGATCGGCGCGTCGGTCGCCAGCAGCACCACGCCGGGCGTCAACAGCGGCATCAGCCGCGCCATGAACTCCGGCGGCACGGTGACGCGGTTGATCAGTTCCGCCTCCACCGGCTTGCCGCCCTCGTCGGCATGGCCGGGGATGCCGATGGTGATCCAGTTGGGCATGCGCACGCCGGCCCACTGCAGCTGGTCGGGCATGTAGCCGTCGGCCACGATGAAGGCGTGCGTGCCGGGCAGCGGATCGCGCACGGCGATGCGCGAGCGGCCGATCTCGACGCCGCTGCGGTACACCACCACGCGCTGGTCCGCCACGCTGAGCACCAGCGACAGCGGCCCCGCGGGCGCGTCCTGCGGATGCCAGCTGAAGGCTTCGCCGTCGGCCAGCGGCGGGATCGCGCGCTCGTTGCCGCTCTGCGGGTCGATCGGGCTGATCGCGCGCGGATGCACCACGCTGACCGGCGCGCTGCCCTCCTTGGACACCACCACGGTCATGCCCAGGTTGGTGACGTCGAACAGCCGGCGCGCGAACTCGGTGGGCAGGTGCACGCAGCCGTGCGACTCCGGGTAGCCCGGCAACCCGCCGGCGTGCAGCGCCACGCCGTCCCAGGTCAGGCGCTGCTGGTAGGGCATCGGCGCGTTGTCGTACTTGTTGGAGCGGTGGTTCCTGTCCTTCTGCAGGATGGCGAACACGCCGGTCGGCGTCTCGTAGCCGGGACGGCCGCTGCTGATCGTGCTCACGCCGATCAGGATGCCGTTGCGGTACACGTAGGCGCGCTGCTCGGTGAGGCTGACGATCACCGCCAGCGGCCCCTCCATCTTCTCGCCGCCGGCCCAGATCCACTCCCCGGGCCGGAGGCTGGCCGGCGGCGTGTCCACCGGGCTGGACTGGCGCGCGCCCCAGGTCGGCACGGCGCTCGCCGCCCACACCGACAGGCCGCTCAGCGCCAGCAGGACGAAACACAGCAGGAGACGCGGCATCATGGGCCTCCGCCGGCGAAGCCGGCTGGCTACGCCGAGCCGTTGCGCGCGGTGCCGCGCCGCTCGGCCGTCACCGCGGCCTTCCCGCGCGCCGCGGCGCATTTCAGCAGCGCCGAGCGGGCCAGCCAGGCCTGGTCGGGATAATAGGAAAACACGAACTGGCCGCCCTTCATCACGTCGATGATCGGCCTGGCCACCGCGCTGCGCAGCGCCGGGCAGCCCCAGCTGCGGCCCAGCCGCCCCATCTGCCGGCCGGCCGCGGGATTCACGTAGGCCGCGCCGTGCATCACGATCGCGCGCGCCATCGCCGCGTCGTTGAAGCCCGGGTCCAGCCCCTGCAGGCGCAGCGAGTAGCCGTTGTGGCCGACGTAGGTGTCGCGGGTGACGAACAGGCCGAGGCTGGAGGCGTGGCTGTTGTCGTCGTTGGAGAAGCGCGTGGGCACGTCGCCGCCCGAGCCCTGCCCGTGCGCCACCACCTCCTCGTACAGCAGGCGGTCGGCCGCCAGGTCGAACACCCACAGCCGCGGCCGCAGCGAGGAGCGGCTGTAGTCGATCACCGCCAGGCGCCGCGCGTCCCGTCCCACGCCGCCGGCCTGCGCGCAGCGCATCGCGGCGAGCGCCAGGTCGAGCACGCGGGGATCGGCGGCCGGCGCCAGCCGGGCCAGCTGCGTGGCGGCGGGCAGGCCGTCGCCGGACGGTTCCGCGGGAATCCGCGAACGGGAGGCGGGCGGTGCGGCGCCGGCGGCATCGGCGGCGGCGGCATCCTTGCCGGAAACGGACGCGAGCAAAGCCAGCGCCACGGGAAGCGCCAAGTATTTGTTACGCATTCGGGTGACTCTACGGACGCCAAACTGAATCGGATGTTCGGGCGGCCGGGGAGGCCGCGCGCCCGATGGTGCACGAGACCGCGCGTCCTGGCGAGCCCCGCCCTCGCCGGGTGCCGCGCGGGGCGGCCGATGCCGCGCCGCCCCGCCGGCTCCGTGGCTCAGCGTCCCAGGTCGCTGAGGAAGCGCTTGCTGTACTGCAGGGGCGAGGTGCCGCTCACCGAGTTGCAGGTCGGCGAGGCCGTGGTCATGTTGCCCGAACACGGCGTGTCGCGGTCCAGCGACCAGAAGTGCAGGCCGGCCAGGCCGTGGCTCGCCGCGTAGCTGACGACGGTGTCGACGTCGGCCGCCGTGAAGGTCTCGCTGGAGACGTCGTTGACGCCGATCATCGGGGTCAGCTCGATCTTGCCGGCCGGCACGCCGTAGGTGTGCTCGAGGTTCAGCGCGGCCTGGATCGCCGACTGGCCCATGTCGCACTTGCCGCCCGACACCACGCAGATGCCCGGCCCGGCGCTGCCGTAGTCCATCGTCATCAGGTTGATGGTGTAGTTCTGCAGGCCGGAGGCCAGCACCGCGCGCACCACCATGTCGCCCAGGCCGTTCACGCCGCCGTAGCTGCCGTCGGAGGCGGCCAGCGTGGCCAGGGTGAAGGAGAAGCGCAGGTTCGGGTACAGCCCCTGCGCGTACACCGCCTGCGCCACCAGGCTGTTGATCTGCGCCTGGGTCTGGCCGCCCTCGATGTCGAAGTCGATGCCGACCAGATGCGGCGAGGCGTAGCGCGCGATGAACGAGGCCATGCCCGCCGGCGACGAGCAGGTGAAGGTGCCGGCCTGGCCGCCGGTGGAGACCACGTAGTCGATGCCGGCGTTCGACAGCGCCTGGATGTTGGCGCTGGCGAAGCTCGACGCCGGCACGCCGCCCCAGTTCTCGCTGCCGCACTCGCCGGTGGCGAAGGCCAGGGTGATCGCGCCCAGGTTCGGCAGCGCGGTGGACACCAGGCTGCCGGCCCCCACCACCGGGATCGGGCTGCCGGTGGCGGCGGCCGTGCGCATCACGTTGGTGTTCCAGTCGAGGTTGATGGTGACGTCCTTGTACGGGCTGAACAGCAGGCCGCTCGGCGAGCCGGTGCCGCCGGAGCCGCCGTCGCCGCCCGAACCGCCATCCCCGCCCGAGCCGCCGTCGCCACCGGAGCCGCCGTCGCCGCCCGAGCCGGAGCCGGTGCACGAGCCGATCGCGGTCCAGGGCTGGCCCGAGCCCGTCGGGCCGTTGTGCGTGGCCGGATCGTCGCCCTGCGTCCACCAGTTGGCGCGGTAGTTCACGCCGTTCTCGCTGACCGTGGCGCCGCCGTTGTAGGCGGTGGCGGCGTTCCAGGCGGCGTCGCAGTCGCCCGAACCCGGCGGGGTGCCGCCGCCTCCGGAGCCGCCGCCCGAGCCGCCGCAGGCCCCTTGCGAGGTCCACGGCTTGCCGCTGCCGGCGGGGCCGTTGTTGGTGGCGGGGTCATCGCCCTGCGTCCACCAGTTGGCCAGGTAGTTGACCCCGTTCTCGCTGGCGGTGGCGCCGCCCGAGTAGGCCGTCGCGGCGTTCCACGCCGCCGCGCACGCGGGCAGGCTCTGCGCGAACGCCGCGCCCGTGGGCAGCGCCGCGAGCAGGGTGACGGACGCCCCCGTGCCCACCGCGCTTCCCAGCATGCCGAAAACCAAGCTTGACCACACAGCCGATCGCTTCACGAACATGGCTCTGTCTCCAGGTTGAGTGCATCGCTACGGGTCGCCTCGGCGATCTCGCGGCCCTTCCTGGCGTCCGCGCGGGGATCGTCGCCTCCCTGCCTCCATGCGTGCCGGCGCTTGCAGTGGGGGTGAAGCGACGCCTTCTTTAACCGTTTATGACAACGTTGTCTATGGATATGCCGTGAAAATGTGATGCCCCAGCCGAAACCGCCTTCCGCCCGGTCGCCGCCGTGCGCGGCGGGCGGCCGGGTGCCGGGAACCGTCGCCGTTGCGCATGGCGGGAGGGGGAAGGATCCGGCCAGGCCCCCGGCGTCACGATGGCCGGACGCCGGCCGCGGCCGCGCCCCGCTCCCGCCGGTGGCGGGCCTCGCGGCTCGCCGCGGGATCGACGCGCGGGTGCCGGCAGGTCAAGGGCTGACAACGATGTCCACCATGGGCGGAACATGCGCGCCCATGCCGGGTTCCACCTGCCGGCGCCCGGTGCGTTCCCCCGCAAGATCGCGGGCACGCGCTCGCGCCGCCCGTGATCGGCACGACGCATCGAGGAAGCCGAAGCGCAGGACCGGAAGGCCATCCAGCGAATGGCGCGCGCCTACGCGGCTCGCGCAGACAAGCAGGACGATCCGGCAAAGGAAGCGGGGACACCCTCGTGCGGCGAGGCCGGCGGCTTCGACGCAGCGGGCCGGTCGATGACCTCTGGCCGTGCCGCCGCGCCGCGAGGCAGGCCTTCAGCGGCGGCGGTACACGCCGTCGAAGCGCACGTTCATGCCGCCGCACCCGCCGTTGTCGGCCACCACCAGCAGCGACCCCACCAGGGTGGCGGTGACGCGGCACTCGCCGTCGACGAACACCGCGCGGTTGCCCGCGGGCGCGGCCTTGCCTTCCAGCCCGCCCACGTTGGGGCCGCCGGGGAACTGCTCCTGCGGCGGGTCGGCCGAGGGCCAGTACGCCTCGCCCTTCGCCGCCAGCATCCCGCCCTCGCGCCGCAGGACGAGGGCGTTGTCGCCGTCCTTCCACTTGCCGAGCCAGGCGTGCGGCGGCGGCGCGGCGGGCACGGGCTGCGGCTGCAGGCGGTCCGCCCGCACCCAGCCGGCGCTGCCGCCCGCGTCGTTCGGGTAGAAGGCGCAGCGGAAGGCGCCCAGCGCGCGGCCGGTCAGCACCGTGTCGCCGGGCACCACGTAGCCGCCGGCATGGCAGGCCCGCTCGTCGCGCGGGCAGCCGTCCATGTCGCCGAGGAAATAGAGCCGCCCCGCCCCGGCCACCTTGGCCAGGGCGAACCCGTCCTGCATCGACGCAAAGGCGCCGTTGCGGCACGAGCCGCCGTCCGCCGCCTGCGCGTGCAGCGCATGGGGCGGTACCGCGCCGGCGAAGGCGATGGCCAGCCACAGCGCGCGAGTCCGAGTCATGCCGATTCCTCCTTGAGTGTCGTTGGCATTCCGCGAGGCAGGAAGGATAAGCCGGAATCGCCCGGCGCTCCCCATCAGTGCCGGGCACCCCACCATCGCACCGCGGGAGGAAGGAACATGGCTTTCCCTGCTCGCGCCGCCCAGGCCGATCCCGCCGCCGTCAACGTCACGCCGCCGGTCGACGTGCTGCTGGATCTGCATGATCCGCGCCCCCGTGGTCACCCACCGGCCCAAGCTCGACCTGCCGCCAACCACCGAGCACCGCCTCCACGCCCGCCCGCGCTTCATCCCGACGGTCCTTCCGACACTCTTCCCCGGAAGATTTCGAACCGGCTCCGACGCCGTGCGGCCGCTCTCAGCGCACGTGCAGCCAGTGCACGTGCACGCCGTGCAGGCGGTCCTCGGCGCGCTGGCCCTCGCGGCTCTCCACCACCATGCCCCACACCACGCGCAGGCCGTCCGCCGCGATGCGGTCCACGCGCACGTGCTCGCCCTGCTGGATCGGGAAGGTGGTCTCCAGCACCATCACCTGGTCGCGCTCGTAGACGAGCACGCCGGGCCGGCCGGTACTGGCGCCCCAGCCGATGTGGACCTGCACGTCCTGCGGCGCATGGCTGCTGCGGTTGTCGAGCTTCCAGTGCTCGGTCCGGCTGAGCAGCGACTGCAGGTGCGGGTCGTTCCAGTCCACGCGGTTGCCGTGCCGGCCGTGCGGCTTGTGATGGCTCATGCGCGCCTCCCGCGGCTTGCCCGGAAGGTGCGCCCGACCGGGCCGGCCAGCGGAGGCCGTGCGCGGTCGCCGGACGCGGCAATGCCGCAGCAACGGCAGGAACGAAGGCACATATGCCGTGGATACCGAGGTTGTGGCGCCAGCCTTTTTATCGGCCAGCCGGCGTTTTCCTGAAGTGAACGCCCGCACATCCGCGACAACCGGACGGCCGGAACGCTAGTCGACCGCGGGCGGCGAGCGCCACAGCGCCAGCAGGGTCAGCGCCGCCGCGCCGGCGAGGTAGCCGCCGACCCACGCCAGGCCATGCTCGCGCGCCAGCCAGGTGGCGATGTACGGCGCCAGCGAGGCGCCGACGATGCCCGCGAGGTTGAACGCCAGCGAGGCGCCGGTGTAGCGCACCGCCGTGGGGAACATGTGCGCCAGCACCGTGCCCAGCGGCCCGTAGGTGAATCCCATCAGGCCCAGGCCCAGCGCCAGGAACGGCAGCGCGCCGCCGGTGCCGCCCGCGGCGAACAGCGGCGCGAAGACCAGCCCGAAGGCCAGGATCAGCGCCGTCGCCTGCACCAGCACGCGGCGCCCGCCGCGCCGGTCGGCCAGGCGGGCGGACAGCGGGATGGTCGCCGCGAAGAACAGCACGCCGACCATCTGCAGCAGCAGGAACCGCTCGCGCGAATAACCCAGCCGGCTGGTGGCCCAGCTCAGCGCGAACACCGTCATCAGGTAGAACAGCACGAAGGTGGCCAGCGCCGCGAAGGTGCCGGCGAGCAGCGCGCGCGGATGCCGCGCCACCACCGCGAGCATCGGCAGCCGCACGCGCTCGCGCTGCGCCATCGCGCGCACGAAGGCCGGCGTCTCGGTCAGCCGCAGGCGCATCCACAGGCCCAGCAGCACCAGCGCCGCGCTGCCCAGGAACGGCACGCGCCAGCCCCAGGCGAAGAACGCCGCGTCGCCGATCGCCGCGGTCAGCCACAGGAACAGGCCGGTGGACAGGAAGAAGCCGATCGGCGCGCCCAGCTGCGGGAACATGCCGTACCAGGCGCGCTTGCCCGGCGGCGCGTTCTCCACCGCCAGCAGCACCGCCCCGCCCCACTCGCCGCCCAGCCCCAGGCCCTGGCCGAAGCGGCACAGCGCCAGCAGCGCCGGCGCCGCCACGCCGATGCGGTCGTAGGTGGGCAGCAGGCCGATCGCCACCGTGGACAGGCCCATGGTGAGCAGCGCCGCCACCAGCGTGGCCTTGCGCCCCACGCGGTCGCCGAAGTGGCCGAACAGCGCCGAGCCCACCGGCCGCGCGAAGAACGCCAGCGCGAAGGTCGCCAGCGACTGCAGCGTGGCCGAGGCCGGGTCGCCCGCCGGGAAGAACAGCCGCGGGAACACCAGCACCGCCGCGGTGGCGTAGATGTAGAAGTCGAAGAACTCGATGGTGGTGCCGATCAGGCTGGCGAACAGGACGCGGCTCGGCGCATTCGCCGGTGCGGCTTCGGCACGCATCAGGACTTCCCCGGAGGCTGTGGAGCCGTCGATTCTGCCAGAGCGCGACGCCGGCGGACGGCCGGTGGATGCCCATGTGACGGGACCCGCATCCGCCTGCGGTGCAAGAGCCAATCGCTACACCGTCGCCCCGGCGCGGGCCGGGGCCCAGGGCCTCGTCGCTCATCCATGCCGCGTCGCCCTGGATGCCGGCCTGCGCCGGCATGACGAGCCGAGGCATGCCGGCGCAGGCCGCACGCGCGCGGAACCTTCCCCGCCGCCGCTACGGCGTGACCACGAACTCCGCCTGCCGGTCCGCCAGCGAGCTGCCGCCCACCCACGCGGTGTAATGCGTGGGCTCGACCACGCGCCGGCTGTGCACGTCGTAGAACGACAGCTCGTCGAAGCCCAGCGGGAAGCTCACCTGGCGCGATTCGCCGGGCCTGAGCGTGACGCGCCGGAAGCCCTGCAGGCTGCGCACCGGCTGCTCCACGCTGGCGCCGAGGTTGCGCACGTACAGCTGCACCACCTCGGTGGCCTCGCGCGCGCCGGTGTTCTTCACCGTGGCGGTGACCGTGACCAGGCCCTTCGCATCGGCGCGGTTGGCCTCGGCCAGCGGCAGCGAGGCGCGCGAGACGCGCACGTCCGAGTAGGCGAAGGTGGTGTAGCTCAGGCCGTAGCCGAACGGGAACAGCGCGTCGTTGGGCACGTCGATGTAGCGCGAGATGAAGCGCGTGTCGCCGGCCGGCGGCTTGCCGAGGTCGGCCGCGCCGGCCGGGCGGCCGGTGGGAAACTGGTTGTAGTACAGCGGCTCCTGCCCCACCGCGCGCGGGAAGCTCATCGGCAGCTTGCCGCTGGGCGCCACGTCGCCGAACAGCACGTTGGCCAGCGCGTTGCCCGCCTCGGTGCCGGGGAACCAGGCCTCGAGGATCGCCGGCACATGCTTCGCCGCCCAGTCCAGCACCAGCGGCCGGCCGGAGAACACCACCAGCACCACCGGCTTGCCGGTGGCGGCCACCGCCTCCAGCAGCTGCTGCTGGTTGCCGGGCAGGTCCAGGTGCGCGCGCGAGCCGGCCTCGCCGCTCATCGCGCTCGACTCGCCCAGCGCCATCACCACTACGTCGGCCTGCCCGGCCGCGCGCTTCGCCTCGGCGAAGCCGGCCTGCGAGTCGCCCTCGATCCCGGTGCCCTCGGCGTAGAGCAGCGTGCCGCCGGCGGCCCGCATGCGCGCCTGCAGCGCGTCGCGCAGGGTCACCACGTCGGGCACGTGCTGCGCGCCGCCCCAGGCGCCCTGCATCTCGCCGCTGGCGTCGGCCAGCGGGCCGATCAGCGCGATGCGCTTCACGCCCTTCGCCAGCGGCAGCACCGGCGCGCCGCCGGCGGGCTCGTTGCGCAGCAGGACGAAGGATTCCTCCGCGGCGCGGCGCACCAGCGGGCGGTGCTCCGGCACCGCGCGGGTCACCTCGCCGGGCCGCGCATACGGATGCTCGAACAGGCCCAGCGCGAACTTCACCCGCAGCACGCGGCGCACCGCCTCGTCCACGGTGGCCATCGACAGCTTGTGCTCCGCGAGCAGCCTGGGGATCTGCGTGTCGTAGAAGTGGGACATCATGTCCACCTCCACGCCGGCCTCCAGCGCCTTCTTCGTCGCCGTGGCGGCGTCCAGCGCGACGCCGTGGTTGGTCAGCTCCATCACCGCGGTGTAGTCGCTCACCACGAAGCCGCCGAAGCCCCATTCCTTGCGCAGGATCTCGTCCGTCAGGTACGGGTTGGCGCTGGCCGGCACGCCGTTGAGCGCGTTGAAGGCGCTCATCAGGGTGGCCGCGCCCGCCTCCACCGCCGCCCGGTACGGCGGCAGGTAGACCTGGCGCAGGCGGATGTCGGACATGTCGGTGGTGTTGTACTCGCGCCCGGCCTCGGCGGCGCCGTAGGCGGCGAAGTGCTTGACCGAGGCGGCCACCGCGTCGGGCCTGGACAGGTCGTCGCCCTGGTAGCCGCGGATGTAGGCGCGCGCCATCGCCGCGCCGAGGTAGGCGTCCTCGCCCGCGCCCTCGGTGGAGCGGCCCCAGCGCGCGTCGCGCGAGATGTCCACCATCGGCGAGTAGAACCATTTGACGCCGGCGGTGGTGGCCTCCCCGGCCGACATGCGCGAGACGTCCTCGACCAGCTGCGGGTCCCACGAGGCGGCCAGGCCCAGCGGCACCGGGTA